>Ga0209048_10000309_pt1 | contig 53556 bp, 84 predicted proteins | sample FrelakmetCRP12CR_FD_187146 | JGI IMG/M metagenome (GOLD analysis project Ga0209048, IMG submission 187146) | Freshwater lake sediment microbial communities from the University of Notre Dame, USA, for methane emissions studies - CRP12 CR (SPAdes)... | ecosystem: Environmental > Aquatic >...
CCAGCGGCTGCTGTGACGACTACCGTTTGCAATAGTGATTCGACCACGACGCCGCTTTCGTCCACTATCTGGACCAGCATCAGATGCTCACCATCAACATCTTCCGTGGAAACGACAGCAGGGAATCCATCTGCTGCTTCCGGTTTGCCGTACATATCAAGGGTTACTGTTCCAATGCCTGGAATCCAGTCTCCGATGAAGCTTGCACTGAAGGTGCTGTAGGCTAGCCAGTCTGTGGGTTTGTAGAGGGCCAAACGAGCGAACCCACGGAACGCTGTTGGCACGTTAACGGTTATTACCGCTATGCCAGGACTACCTTTGACGAGTGGGTCTGGGGACACAACTACCGATGTTATGATTGCCATTTCCTTTCCTCCTTAAAAAATTATCTTATTGTGCCATTGATATTACTTTCACCATTGCTGTGTTATTTCATACTCTATTCCCCTCCTGTTTTCATAAGGCCTTGAATAGAATTGAATACCAACATAAGGATTAGTAAGGGGAGAAGTGGTGTGATAACTTTGAAGGTATCTAGTATACCGCCCCCTCCTCCATCTGTACTTGGAGCAATCCACGCATGTATCCCATTAACAATCAGTAGGATGATTACTGCAATTGCCAGAATAAGAAGGAGAATAACAGTGAGGCTACTTGGGTTATATTCACTTGGCACAGTTATTCCTGGTGGTGCAGTTACTGGGTCACCATTACGGGCATAAGCTGCCCAGACAAACGCATCGGTGTCGTCGGCGAAGAGCACTCTATTGAATCCTGGCCAAGGAGTCATACCACCAATACTCATTGCGACAGTGTTGGCACTATCAACTAACTGTGAGAATAAAGGTGGTCTTATAGGTAGACCAAGCGCTGCAAGTAGGGCTGTACCTGCAGGTTGTGAGTTTTCAATAGTAGCAAATTCATCTTGTGATACAGCGCCATATTCATTAAGAGTAACACCATTAAGTAAACCGCCTGGAAAAGCCATTTTTCCTACCTCCAGCTGTTATGTCTATGATAAAAATACAAGGGCTGACTATGCACGCCTGTATAGGCGCTCGGCATAATCAGCCCTTGTATTTCTGTAACCGGCGGGAACGATTTCGCTAGCGGACTGCGGCGGTTACCCTCGCATCCGATTCAACATCTTCTTGCCATAATAATCCAGGGAACTGCTTCGGCAATCCGAGAATTTTCGCACTGGCTATCTTTCCGTTAGCCAGATAGTTGCGGAATTTCACGGGTTGCATCTGTTTGAAGATTAGTGTTGGGAACATGCCTGAAACAACCAAATCATCATCATGTATTTCCCTGAAGTACGCATCTACCAGGACCTTCAAACCTGGGTTCTGATAATATGCTCGCTGGGTAATTGATTCGCCAGTGCCGAATTTCCGTGGGCAAAAGGAGCTTGTCGGACCAGGAGCGTGTGTCACGCCATATGCACGACACACAAGTGCACGTCCATGGTAAATCATGCAGCTCTTATCTGTTGATAAGAATGGGCATGGTGTACTAAGAAGAGCATAGAATTCCTGCGCGATTTTCTGCGGAGGAGTTCCATAAACTGGACCGGCGTATGTTGGTGCTTCTTTATGATGTTCCAATAGCCAGCCTTCGGCTCTTTCCAGTAATCCTGGGGTTAAACCGAGGCCAAGGCTAGTACCAACTGCATATACTGCCTCTACTCGATGAGCAATGGTGACAATGCAGCACTTACCACATCCTTCCGCACACAACGGAACCTGGATTTGCTTCGAAAGGATGGTTGCCGCATTATCGAAGGTATTATATACTTCTCTTAGTCTGGCAAGCTCCTCTATAATGTCTCCCACTTGTGTCTCCCCTTCTTTAACGAATGGTTAGACTGTTACACTGTACATAATTGCCAGGAACAGGTCCTTAGCAGCAGCGCCGCCAACCTTCGCCTTAACCTTAGCATTAGCTGCCATGGCAATAGGCTGAGGAAGGAAGTGAGGTACACCCTCTGTGGCTACAATATCAGTGAACCCATTCCAGAGCACACCTGCGGCTGCATTCTCGAGTTCAATCTCGAAAACCTGAGCGCCAGAAGCTCCACGATAGCAGATGCCCCAGATTTTGAAGGCCGTTTTGATTGCGGCTGCAGCAACAATGTCGACTAAGGCGCCCCAAGCACCTGCGCCGGATGTTGCCTTAACACCAGGTGTACCAGTACCGGTCAGGGCAGGCCAGGTAGCGTATCTCACGCCCTCGCCCTGTTTCCCATTGTACAGGGATTCAATTGCTTGACGATAACTAATAGGTAATGCCATTATTTTCCTCCTACCTGGGCATTATAACCGCCGCCCGTATTGATAATTACACTTTACGGGCGGCAAGGCTGATTAAACCTTAATATTCAATTGTTAAGTTGTGTGTACCTATTCTGGTCAACCTTATACTTATAGGAGCAGCTTGCCCTTATAGCCATAAGGAGCCATTGTGCATGTGTACGCTGCGGCACCAACTGCCGCACCGCGGACAATAGCACGGAGAGTGACTTTCTGAGCTGCTTCAGCACGCAGTTCAGTATTCAGGTCATGTACGTCCCATAACGGGGCACCGGCGACAAACCACTTCTCGATTTGGGTGCCAAGAGCCACTGTTTCAGCAGCTATTGTACCCTGCTCGGCTTCGAATAACTCGGCGCCATCAGCATCGGGCGGCGTTGCACGATCGGCCATCCAGGAACAGCGGGCGTTAAATCCAGCAAAAGAACCGCCGATGTCAGCTGCGGGTTTCTCAAACCGGAGAGCGTGAATGAAGTACACTTGGTTAGCGGGGACCGTTAACCGAGCGTTAAACGGGGTAGTAATTACGGCAGCTACTGTGAGCGTGGCCGTTATCACATCACGAACGTCCAGGATACCAAGGATGTGCTTGGCCTCTGCTAATACCTGGGCCTCATAGAGAGTGCCGAGGTCGAGAACGCGGATACTACCATCTACATGGTCGTAACCAGCGATTAAAACTGTGGCATCGCCAAGGGGCGGGATTGTAATGGTAACGAGTTGCTGAGCAACTACACTACCACGAAGTCCGCCAACTACTGGGCTTTCCATTGTTCTTACTTTCTGAGCTCCCACGAAACACCTCCTGTTAATCTGTGATTAACCTATGATTAGTCGGCGAAACCGGCCATCATGGGTTTCATCATCATCATGAGCATCATAATCATGAACAGGGGCATGATTGCTGAAATCATGCTGGTCATGTCTGTGGTGCCGGATTGTAATGTGGTTACCTGAAATGGGCTTACTCGTCCTTGCATTGTTTTGATTCCTCCTTATAAAGATTTCCTTGGGCACCTCTCAGCCCGGTTCTAGCCTTAGCTAGAGAATCCGGACATCATTGGCTTCATCATCATCATTAACATCATAATCATGAACAGAGGCATAATCGCGGATATCATGCTTGTCATGTCTGTCGAACCCGTTTGCGCGGGAACGTATGGTGCCGGTGATTGGAAGACCATAGGAGAGTTGCTCTGTGTGACTCTAGGAGCAGTGTATGCCATTGTATTGACCCTCCCGTTTGCTTATTTACCTTTCGGAAGCCCATCAGCTAACTCTCAAAGGTATTTGGAACTTATTACTTGGTATGGTATGTGTTACGGTCTGGAATTATTGACGTCTGGGTTGCTTTGTGCTAGACGCCGAACGCACGCCGTAAATTGGCGGCCCAGCGATCGGGCATAGCGCCATTGATTTTCAGCGCATAGTTCTTCCCGGGGGCGGAACCTGCAATCTGACCAGGGGAAACACCGAGGAATTCCCCGACTGATGCATAATAATTCGAGGGCATCGTAGCGACCTTGTTCGCTAACTTCTGTTTCGCGGTTTCGATAGTTGCCATTGTTTTTCTACCTCCATACGACACTATTTTGTTACATTTCGCTTGCGGACACTGTAGGTAGCTGATGGTTTGCCTACTTCCGCAACCTACGTGACTATTATAGCACAGAAGCGTATGAAAGTAGAAATACTTTTATAGCCGGAACGGCATCTGTTTATCCATGCATTTCCGGCTATAAATAAGGAGGATAGATAAGGCTGTATTGGCTAGTGGTTTATTTGCTCAAACCTGGTAGCGGCAGCTTAACCTTAATATCGCTCAGCTCAATATCCTGTACACCTGGGTATGGGCTATGAACAGTTACTGTAACCATCTGCCTCGTGAAATCTGCAGATAATTCATGTGTGACCACAGTAACAGTGAATACTGACGTGAGCTCTTTGGGTACATCATATTTCATCAGGTATGGCTGGCTCTTAATGGTATCAATCTCTGATGAAGCAATGTCATTCATGGCACTGCGAATCTTCATGATTGCAAGGCTCTTTTCTACAGTAGCCAACGCTCCTAATGTTGATACTCCAACCATGCCCAAAACTGCAATGGAAATCAAGACCTCTATCAGCGAAGAACCATGTTGTCTCATTAGTAGGCGTATCTTATTCATGATTGTTTCCTCCTCACCTGGCTCCTTTACTGGTGGCGGCGAGTAGATTCGGACTACTGACGGGCAGTTTATGATACTGCTGCTCTACCACTGAGCTACGCCGCCATGTGCTATGTTTTTGGCATATCGATACCCATAGACTTAGCCATATTTGCCATTGCAGTCTTTTCTGCGGCTTCCCGTATCTGCCGATTACGCTCCATGATTTCCGCATCATGACGCTCTTGGCGGGCTCTCCTCACTTTTATCATCTTTGGTTTCTTATATTTCGTCTTCGGCATATTATATTACACCATCCTTTTCAAGATGCCTTTCAATAAAGGCCATAGTGATTTGAAGAACAACGGCAAGCTCATAGTCCTTACCATCTTCTCCCCTAACTAGAATCATACCAGAAGTTATCGGTTTCTTTGGAGGCTTGAGCTTGAATGTATCTATCATCTTCTTACTGAGGACAAATTTTCCATCACCCATTACATTGACCCTTTCTTGTATTTATCGAACTTGCTCTTCCAGCTATCGTGATTACCGTACTTCTTCTTTCGTGCGTCTTCCCTTGAGCTCAAGTCAACTTGTGGAAAATATGGTTCAATGGGCAACCATAGTGATGAAAATGACGGGAAAGAAGCAGAGCCTGTACAATCAGATAGCTTTATCATTGTCGTTGCACCGTCAGAATACAATGGGCAGTACGCAATCATTCAACCAACTCCCTGGCATACTTTTCCGTTTCTGTCCTGATGAACATAATATACCTGTCATCATCCTTGCCAATGCCGAAGAAGGCAGCAAGGCCCTTCGCACGGCTCTGTACTTTCCGAGAGTGCATCAGAACCCATATTGCTTCTTCTTTGTCCTGGAGTGTTACTGTACCTTTTGATTTTGGCATGTTATCACCTATTCCTTGAACTGGTGGGGCTGGCTTAGTTCCTGCACCTTGCTACGGATGCTGCGTTATGCTTTCATTTGTCGCCTTGCTGCCCCACCAGCATGCTGGCGAATTGTAGAGGAGAAAAGGAAAAGCGTCTATGGAAAATCCCGAAACCATAGATGCTATCCGCTATGGAGAAGCGGCCCTGTTATTCGTGCGGCATTACCAGGACTCCCCCAATTCGTTTCCATTGTGCATCTCCAGCTCCTACTTATGTTCATTCAATGACTTCAATCTCACCCGTAATCGCAAAGAACGCCTGCAGCTGGTTTGCGAACTGTGTCGCAAGGTTCTTTGTCATTTCAGGTATCAATTGAGCCGCTGCTGGCGTACCAGATGTCAAATCGACAACAAGATGTCCTTTATTCATGTTCACCACAATCTTGGCATCAATCATCTGGGTCACTGATTGCATTTCCTTCAATTTCTTCGGGTCTACTCCTGGCATCATTCCTCCTGGAAACATGTTATTTTTCTCCTTCCTTAGCGCTTGGATTTTCTCCAGCGCTTACTTCCTTACGTGTTGATATTTTCCAACCTACAGGGGTGCTTATTTGAGGTGCACTAGATTGGGTTCCCGACGCATTTTGCGCCGGAGTACCCATTCCTGGCATGAAACTATGCATCAGTTGCTGCATCACATTATCCAATACCGGCTTGAATGAGGAAACCAGCATGTTGCGCATTGGGTCACCAACAACGGCAGCTTCTTTCTTGTTCTCTGCAAGAGCCTGTTGGAGGCTTTCAAGATATGGTGCAAACTCACCAACAACTCTATGAGCAGTCTCTTCTGAGGCGCTATCTGCAGCCTGTTTCGCTGCGGCAAGTTCACCACCACGCATATCGCGTGCCATTTCGATGAGTGGTTTGGCTTGTTGGATGCCTGCAGTTGCCATTTCTTGAACCAGTTTGATTGCAAGGACAATTGAAGATAAGCCAAAGTGCATCCCGCTCTCAAATGACAGTGGGTCATTAAAGGCAGGAAGCTTCATTGAGTTAATGAGAGCTTCCGGAGGCGAGCCTTTGGCGAACGTCTGAATCATCGTTTCATCCTTATCCTTCTTTGATACCGCTGTGCCCTTTTCGGTGATGGCTACTTCTGTGCCCTTAGTTCTATGAGGAATTTTACCCGCATTCTCAAGGTTCCATGTAACAACCTGGACTGTCTTCTTGTTGTATTGTGGGTACTTCTTCTCAATATCCCACCTGCTCATCCCCGACAAGAGAAGCTTCTCGATTTGGGCACGCAGAGAATCATCTTGTTTGGCGCCTTTAGGCTCTTCTTCTACTACTGGCGCGAGAGTTTCCCGCAGCTCAAGGTAGTCATCAAGCTCTTCGGGAGTTGGCTGATAGCCTACAGGTTTGTTCATTGCGCGGTTGAATTCTTGAACAAGAGCAAGAACATCCTCGGCAACTTCTTGTTCCTCTATTATTGTCTCATCTTTACCCGCTTCCATGCGTTCATGCTCCTTTTCTTTTTCAGTGTTCCATGTGCCAAGAAGATTAGATGCGCGGGGTACTACTGGCCCCTTCTGGCCAGATTCAGGCACGACTTCATCGGCTTCACCCTTTTCTTCTTCTGCTCTCCTCCGTAGTGCTTCTTGCCGCTGCTCTTCAAGAAGCCTTTTCTGTTCCGAGTTTGGTGCTATCATCACTACCTCCCTTTGCCTCATGTGCCTTCACGTCCCTCAACAGCTGGTCATTAGCCGCCTTGAGACGCTCTTCAATAACCCCATGTGCGGCAACATCAGCTTCAACGATTGTTTGTGTTGGCACGACTACGTGTATTATCCTGCTGCCACACTTGGGGCATTTGGATACAGTGAGTACCTTGCCGATGAGTTTTGCTTTGAATTGGTACTTGCATGCGGCACAAATTGCATCAACCTTCATGTTTATCCTCCTTATGGTCGTGTTTTGGAATTCTTCTTCGTGATATTAAATGCAAGAACGTCGCCAATTGCTGGTCCTTTTGATGGCATTCCTGTTCTCTTAAAGTCTTTCCGGAGTTTGTTCATATCAACAACCGAAAATGGTGCAGCGTCCTCACCCGTTATCCGGAAACCGTGCATCTGTAAGACGACGTAACCAAGCTTAACCAATGCATCCACCATACGTGGCTCGTCTTCAATAATCAGGTCGGGTTCAAATGAAGCGATATTTGGTATCTTGTAATCCATTACCGGCTCAGTAGCGCCATCAGGACGAAGTATCAAGGAGTAGTATTCTCTTCTCAGGTCTGGCAGGTATTTTGCTAACCATGCTTCTGTGTCGTCGCGAGTGTATTCCGGGCGTCCAGAGACAAAGAATATATCGTTACCAGGAAGCCAAAGTGAGAGTATCAGCTCGATGCCCTGTTTGATTGGGGGAACCTCGAGTGTGTGTTTGTAATACTCGTCCCAATCAGGCAAGTATTTCATTATATGTTCGCGCGGGTCTGCAATTACTCCATCAATATCACATACGATTTTCATTCAGTTTTTCCTTCCATAACCATTTTTTATTCCTGTATATATTGTAGCACATAGTTTCCCAAAACTACATACTTTTTTAGCCGGAAACGCGCATTGACATGTGTAGTAAAACTATGCATAGTCGTAAAGTATAGTGTTGTAAGACTCTGCAAAAGGGCACTATTTATGCACTCAACTACTATTCTATGTAACTTTTTGATAGTATGTGACCCCCTCTGCTATAGTTATTACCAAAACTATAAATATCACTATATACTTCCATAACTATTTACCCCAATAGGAGCTCAATTGCTCTATCTACACCTACGCGCGTTGATAATCTTGCGATACGTATTGCCTCACGAACATCAGAGGTTCTGCCGACGAGCTTTTGGGCAATTTGAGCTGCCGATATTGGTTCGATGTCCTCTCGATGAGTAAGCACATTCACAACAACATTGACGAACTCTGGCTGTGAATACGCACCAAGATGCCTCACTGCAAACCGAGAAAGGAGCTCTGGTGGAAGTGCATCGATGCGATTCCCAACAGCGACCACACGCACATCGACACGCTCATCAAGCTGTCTACCAACCTTTACTCTTACCAATCTTCCACCTTCCATAAGTGTCAGTAATCCTGCCATGTCTGAGATATTCATCTTTTCTATCTCGTCAATGAGCAGGAAGCGTGGCTTACGTTCAGATATTAGGTCCCACATACCTGCCTTACTCGCTGCAGAACCAACAATCCATAAAGCCTGTGTCCCACCGGCACGCTCTATTGCCCAAAGGAACATTGTCTTCGCGATTGATGGCGGTCCGTGTAAGAGGATGTGTATCGGCTTGGGTAATTGAAGGCACTCTCGTAACAGTTCCTTTACATTATCATAGCCAACAATATCTGAGAACATTTCATCATTGAACTCGATTGCAGGCTGTTCCACGTCCTGTTTGTTTGATGCAAGCACAGATTGAGCCATTTGCTTCCCCCTTTCGGTAAGCTTGTAATGGGTGAAGTGCGTTGACTGATATGTGCAGATGACATAGTCGTTGGTAAGGAGCGTAGTGACCGTAGATGTATGTACACCCACATCTCTCCATGACCATCCATTGAGCCAATCTTGCTTTGGCGTCTTTTCTTCATAGTCATAGATTTTCAGTAACGCCTCAAAGTCCTTATCTTTCATCACATCACATCCTTTCCTATTTATGCCAGCCCTTGAACAGCATGATAGCTTCATAAGCGGCATTTACCAGTTTCATCTCATTATCTGAACCCCCTTTGTCGGGGTGGTATAGTACACACTTTCTTCTGTATGCTTTCCGGAGTTCGTCCTCGGTGCAGTTTGGGCCAATTTCGAGGATTGTGAATGGGTTAAGATTAGCAGCAGGTGCATTGCCTGGAGGCATCGCCGCTGTGGCATTAACATTCAATTGTGTAATCATTTGGTCTATTGTCTGCTGCATGGAGCGCAGAGCACCGATTTCCAACTCCCGTATCATGTTTTGGAGTGGCTGAAATCCTATTGACGAGAACATGCTGAGTAATTGTTCTTCCAATGAACCTTTCCACCGAGAGCTCATTTTACTTCACCAAATCCTTCACTTTTTGTACATCAGCCCAATTTGGGCCTATTTTTACTTCAACTGGAAATTCGTGCACATGAACACCTGTGCCCGGTAAGTATTCATGGCACATATCAATAACATCGGGTACTTCATGAAATGGGACGTCAAGAACAAGCTCATCATGCACTTGGAGGAGAACATTCGTTTCATAACCAGCAAGTGCATCATACAGGCGTACCATGCCCTTTTTCACGAGTTCTGCTGATGAGCCTTGAACTCTTGTGCTAAGGTATTCCTTATATCCGTGCTCAAACATGTAGCCCTCTGAGCGAGCTTCCATACGCAAATCACGTACTCTACCACCTTCTGTTCGGGCACACTCGGCTTCACGGAAATTCTGTTTCTGCACTTCCATCCAATCAGCGAGCACATGATATAAGTCGAAGTATCTCTTGCGCCATTTACGCGCTTCATGACGTGGAATGTCAGCGCTTTCCGCAATTGTTGCTTCACCGCCACCATATACTGCCGCGAAGTTACATGTCTTTCCCTGTTGGCGCTTAGATGGGTCATTAAACATTTCCATAGCAGTGTACATATGGATGTCGTCGCCTTCATTAAACACCTCACACATCACCGGGTCATTACTCATATCAGCGATTTTCCGGAGTTCCAATTGCTCATAGTCAGGGGTAATGAGCACGCGGCCCTCACTAGCGACAAATGCGCGGCGAATTCTGCGTCCAATTTCCAGACGCTGAGGAATATTCTGGAGATTTGGGTCAGAAGAGCTAAGGCGACCAGTGCGTGTGCCTGTCTGATTGAATGATGTATGAAGTCTATCACCAACAACACGCGAAAGTAGACCATCAACATACATGGATTTTAACGTATGGACCTGTTTGAAGAGCTCGTAGACCTTTACGTATGGGTGTACATTCCTGAGGTCCTTTATGGTTTTCTGTTGAACAGAGTATCTCTTGCCGCCTTTTGTCTTCTTTCCGCCAGGAAGCCCAAGCTCCTCGAACAACAGTTTGGCTACCTGGTCAGGGGAGTTGTGGTTTATACCTGTTCGACCTGCATAATGGTCGAGTACATCAGAATAAATCTCCGCGCGGGAACCATAATATTCACCAAGCCGCTTGATTTCCTCAACATCAATACGTGCACCAACACGCTGCATCGCGGCGATTACTGGAACGAGCGGCATTTCAATATCCCAGAAGCACCCAAGTTCGTCATTAAGGCGAAGCTTCTCCTCGAGTATTGGCCACATGCGGATAGGTGCAATGGAGTGTGGAATGGAATATTCTCCCTGTGTTTCAAACGGGAGCTCATGTAAGGGATGCTTCAAATCCTCATATTTCTGAACATGCATATCAACAATACTTCTTGCAAGGAACTGCAGATTGAGTGCAGGATACATTGCAAGGTGAGCAGCAATCGCAATATCGATAACGCCACCACGAGATGCGTCAATTCCCAATTTCTCCAGCATTCCGATGTCGTAGCTAATAAAAGAACCAACTTTGATGATGCTTTCATCTTCCAACACATCTTTCATGAGGCGTATGTTTTCGGGTGCAAGATAGAACCCATCAGTGTCTCTATATGCCATTGACATGCCGATAGGTGTGTCTTTACCGAGATTACTTCCAGTGGCTTCTACGTCGATACTGAGTGCGGGTGCATCTGCAATATCGCTCAGGTCACCGGAAGCAGAATTATCATAAGTTAAATGAATAACTTCAGCCATGTGTTTTTATGTCAGACTTTCAAAGAGCTTACTCGCACGTGACTCACCGATTTTTGGAACATTCATCATTTCTTCTCTGGAACACGTCCAAGTGAGGGGAATCGTTCCGAAGTGGCTAAGTATACTGTCAGATAAACCAGGCCCAACGCCAGGAAATCCTTGAAGAATCCAGCTATGAAGGAATCTTCCACTTGGGGCACCCCATAATCCCTGTCCGGGCGGACGCTTCGATAAACTGATATGCTTGGTGTTTTGAATGAATTCCGCCGCCGTTTTAATGTACCGAACTGTATCATCGTTATCCTCCGTGAAGGTTACTTCGACACCTTTTACGAAACGTATTTCCATAATGGTTTTTTGTATCATGTCACGTGTGAAACGGTCAAACTGATGGCCTTTAGGTGCTTGGTGAACAACATGACCGTCGTCGTAGTAGCGCGGGCGCTTCTCAACAAGCACCTCTGAAAAACGAAAGGACTCTTGCATGAGCGATGTCTCACGAGCAAGCCGCCCATCGAAGCATGATGACAGGAAATCATGAGGAAATTCTTTTCGCTGAATTCCATATAAGCCATAAGGAGTTGGCATAATAATGTCTGCACCACGTTCCTCGCATGCCGATGATACAAGAGCTTCATCACCAAGCTTCTCCACGAGGTCAGCCTCAGATGGGGCAAGAAGAGCTATAATCATGTGTGTTCCCCCTTTACCAGCCTGCTTGGCCAACAAGATATTGGAGATATAACGAAAAGAGCTGGGAGCGCTCAAAATAGGCCCTGTTAGCTCTATCCTTCTGCGTCGATACATAATAACCGTTTGTTCCTGGCATGAGTAATAAGATGGTATGGAATTGATGAGAAAGGTTTTTTTGGCCAGCAGGACGACTGCCGTTAGTGCCGTACAATGCGCGTAATGATGCATCGTCATCTTCCGTAATCGCATTCGCTTTCGCAGTGGCGTAAAGGTTACAATCGGCGCGCTTCGTAATGGGAATAATGAAGTCATCGTAAAGGGCATTGATTACAGGCCAGTCTATCCAACCTTTCAAAGCCTCGGGTGTAATGCTCTTAGGTAATCGCGGCAATGATGCACCCTTTTTACCAGCTTCAAGGGCCTTTTCACGAAGCTCTTCAACACGGTCTATCTTGACTTCCATCTTCTTTCTTGCCTGAAGGAAGTAGTTACCCTTGTCTACACCCCATACCTCATCAACGAAGTACCGCTGTACAGCTGACCAAGGCTCGTCTGCCATATCAAGAACAATCCAATCATCCGGTTTGTTATCACCAATGAGCTTTGGTAGGGCGGTCATGTAATCCGACCACTGTGACACTGGGAAAACAGTCACTGGACCACCACGCTCAGATGATAGTGGGCTGAAATTCTTATTGGTGTTCAGCATGTACTTGATGCACTTATCAGTGTCGAGTACACGGAACTTTGCCTTTGAACCACTTGACCATAGACGGAGTGCCATTTCCATCCATTGATATGTCTTACCTGTACCTGACACGCCATATGCGAGTATACGTTCTTGTTCCATTATCTCTTCTCCTTATCACGAATTCCCTTTAATTCCTTGAGGTATACGACTGTGTCCTTGATGAAAATTGTTATGGTATTGCCAAGCAGGACACTTTCATCCAATTTCTCTTCCCAGAAGTCAATACTCTTCTCAATGGGCATTGAAGCAGCCATATATCACCTTCCTTATGGGAAAACAAACCAAGCAGACAACCCCCCACCCCACCCCGGGGGTTTCTTCCCAATGCTCTTTGAACGATACCAACTTTTTACTCCAAACGAACATCTATGTACCTTCGCGTGACAATATAATCCGCTGTCTGTACGACCAAGTGTAATGGTGTAGGACCAGACTCATACGGAACATCAAATACTCCCATATGATGGGCTACAAGGTCTGCTATCTTCATGACAAAAGGAATTGACCTGATATACTCTCTACCAAATAAATCATAGATAAACTGACTCCACAATGCCCCATGCGCGGTAATTGTAGCACCTGTATCTCTTGGGTACCCCTGCTTGCAAACATCATGGTTAAGCATTGCGGAAACGACGCAATCCTTATCCGTGCCTACGATGTTAAATGCAGTACATAAATCATGGGCAACAGATACACTTCTACGAGTGTGTAGCACAAGACCACCTTTTGTGAACTCGTCTACGGGATGGTAGTGGCCTGTTGAAGATGATGGCACTTCCCAGAAATATTCTGGCGCTCTTGTAAGACACATTTTGGTAAACAGATATATCTCCTGGTCTGTTATATAATTCAACTCTGGCAAATCGTGAAGCACCCTTATCTCATCTCTTTCTACCATCTGACACTCATTTTCGGCATACATATATTCCAATACCCACAATACTCGGGTGAACAGTGATAATCCCCTGGCTGTGTTTGTGGTCTTGGGGGAGCATTACCTGTTCGCATTTGCCGAATTATCTTAATGCCCATTTGCTCCCACCACTGAATATCTTCCATACTTCTTCCGGTATACATAATCTGGATTTCTGGGTTCTTCTGTTTTAACGCCACATGAAAGCCGTTTTGTGTTGCATGACCTAGCTGCCAAGCATAGCAGCTCGACTGCAGGTCACGGTCAACTTGAGCTTGTGTGTACCGCTTGCTTGAGGTTTTATTCTCCACAATATCACCAGTATCCAGTATCAAGTCAAGCCGCGAAACAACCATTGTGCCATCAAGTTCTTTCCGGAGCTCAACCTCGACTTCTTGCGGCTTTACCATTGGAGCAACATCAACAACATATGTACCAACGAGCCTTGTTCCTAGGTCTTTCAATACTCCTGGGTTATCGTCGCCCCAATCAATCTTCTCTTCCTCACGAACTCTTGTATCCCACACGTCAGAGTATTTATCAAGGGCTTGTTCGACAGTAATGATTTCACCTGTTGTCTTCTTCTGTTTGAGGGTATGTTCAACAGCTTCATGATAAGCACCACCGATAATGAAATTACTTCCAGGTGGCAGTTTTATACCAAACTCATACCTGAATTCCCATTGCCGGGGACATTTGTTCCACATTTCCATTTGTGAGTGACTAACGCGTGCTAGTTGGGCCATTATTTCCTCCTATACGGGCATGCTTCGCAACATAATCAAGGGTAGACTTCTCACCGAGTACCCAGAGTAAGGCCTGTACTATGACGCCAGTATCCTTAGGCTCTATTAACCCTTGCAGCCGAGGATTCCCTACCTCATATGCCAGCTCCATCGCTGACTTCATCTCCAGGATGTCTTTTTTTAGTCTCATTGTGCACCTCCACATGTTTTTCGTCGTGTACCCAGCTCTTCCTTCCAAGAATTTCACGATTATGCTCTCTAAGCATATCTATCATTTCCGGTAGCACTACTGTGTCAAGGCTAATAACCTCACAATCACAGAATGCAGGTAATTTGAGCAAGGTCTCGTAGATGACTTCTTTTAACTCCACTAATCTATCCGAATTGTTGATACGCATGAGCTCGACAAACACCTCTTCACGCAGCTTATCAAGCTCATGCCTATCACCATTCTTGGTGGCGATGACTATTAGAGCGCTTGTATCTCTGAGAACATATACTGCCATGTGATTCACCTCTTTCTTCTTTTGGTATTGGGGTAGGTTCTAGGTAACCAGCCTTTCCCCTACCCCATTACCTATTCAATTGTAGTTGTCCGGGAATGTATTCTTACCGAGACTTAAACCAGAAACCGTTCTGGGAGTCATCAGCAACTTCGCCCATAAGAGTGGAGTCGGCGAGAACTTGTGGCAGCTTAAAGGCTGCTTTCTGGAAATCTTTCACATCGTCCATTGCGACTGCCATATTGGCTAATGTGACTCTTATCGCTGAGGTATCACCTGCTGGGGGTGCTCCTGCTGCTGGTCTTGCTGCTCCAGCTGCCGCTGCTGCCGGCGCTGCTTTCGCAACAACCTTTAGCTTGCTCAGGTCAGCCTGGCCAAGATATGCTGTTGGCATTAACTGGGTCTTTACATCACCGGAAACAGTAGAGTGTTCTACCTGCTTCCAATGGAATTTCATACCCAGCCAAGCCTCGGCATTAGTAGGACCTTGAGGAGCAAGAGTCATTAGAGGAACACCAAGGGCTTTGACTGCATCAATGAGTTGACCATAGATAGAGGTCTTGATAACCTTCTGGCTTTCTCTAACAGGATGATGTATAGCTTTCCCGCCGTCAACAAGATTCCATCCTGCACCGCAAGAGAAGCCGGGCGAACCAATTTCTTCACCTTCCTCGTTGATGAGTTTGAGCATGAGCATTGGTGCATCTGAACCGGCGATCGCGGCATATTCCTGCTTGAACCCGAATTCTGCTGCGGCGATGATACCATCTACATCATCGGGCAGCCCTGAACCTGTATCCCAAGGGGATGGCGCTGTATTTTCTGCCATCGAATTATGTTCTCCTTTCATGTGTGTTTAGTGCGGTTCATACTATTATGAGCTCATAATATATGATACTAATGTGTGCTCGTTCCCAGTGAGCATTAGGGCTAGTACCATTTATTCACCTCCAAATGCCCCTATTTGTCACGTTATTTGATACCAAGCTTATCAAGCAACCAAAGTGCTTCTTGCTTCATGCCTGGGGCAAAGTCATTACGGCTTTCTATTTCGGTACGTGTGTAGAACTCAACAGCCCAAGTACCATGGGCAAGAACATTCTTGTCAACACGGCAATAGAGGCTAACTACAACAACTCCATTAGGTAAAGTCAGCGAGCACAGGAATTCCAGCTCATTCTCAGAGACAAGGATGCCTGTTTCCTCAATGAGTTCTCGTACTGCAGCCATTTCAGCTGACCAATACCGAACACCGTCGAGAAGCTTTCCATCATTCATCTCAATCTTCCCACCTGGTGCAACTAGCTTTCCTGCGAATGTATCTCCCTCTTCCCTCCGAACAAAGCCCACGCTAGCTCCCAGTATAGGCATTACTGTAACGGAGCATCTAAGGACACTTTCATCTTTTCCTGGCATGTCTTATTCTCCTTTCCTTACATCACGACGGCTTTCAGGAACCACTTTGGGAACAAATTCCGGCATTCCTCAACAAAGCTCCCGAATTTCTCGTCAAGGATATACACGACACCTTTTTTATCCACACTGCGAATGTGTCTTCCACACATCTGGATAATGACACAAGCAGTTTGGTGTCGATACCAAGCATTCCCATCTTTACTCCCATGAACTCTCTTGCTGATTTGCTTATCACCGAGATTTGGGTACGGGAGCTTGCAGATTACCACAACATCGTATTCATCACCAGCCAAATCGACGCCTCTATCCATGCTTGGGGACAGCATCACAAGTGGACGAGTTGCATGCATGAAGTATTCCAGGCGTTCATTCCTATTTGAGGAATCGTGCGTAATAAACCTGTCACTCTTCACATGGTCCTGGATATAATCACGGAGCTTATAGCTCACAGTGTGCACCAAGATTTTACTCACTGGATGCTTCGTCATTATTCGTGATATTGCACCTGCAACAGCTGGATAGGCTTCAAGCTCATTCTTGCGTGTAACCGCTGCCACTGGCTCATAGAATATAGGCCGATTTTCGACCGGGAATGGTGAGTCAAGCGAGATGTAGTCATAACCACGCTCGCCATACAAGGTCAAGCCGGTATTTTTATCAATTTGTTCCGGGTCGAGAATGGTAGCACTCATACCGAGCACACGCTTCATGCGTTTCCATAATAGGTTGCCAGCGTATCGTGAAATCCATGTAGGCTTAAATACCCAGCCAAACATCGTTTCATCATATACCCATGATTCATTAACCTCATGTGCCAAGAAGCCAATTCTGCTCGAGAAGGCTTCAAGGTCATGCAGGGCTTTTATTGATTGGAAATCTGGAGTTGACCAGGCTGATGAGCCTTCGACACTGAGCCGTACCTTTTCCAGTTCGGCGTCGATGCGCTTCTTTGCATCAAGAGCCCAGGGTTGCCAACTACTGGCCTTCGTCTTGAATTGTGGTGGCTGAATTCCGTATTCAGCAACTTCCCTGGCATTGAAAGCCACCTGAACAAACCCCAGCAACTGGCCTTCAACAGTATCAAATTCATCAATGATGACAAAATCAGCTTCATCAAATCCACCAACGTAATTGCTCTCAGCGAGGAAGTATGCGGTATTAAGGACTGCGAGAGGAGCAGACAATGCGGCTGCCTTTGCGAGTCTATATGGGCACTGGCTTACATGGTCACATTCATTCCCAGTTTTATGGGTACAATGGATTGCCGATACCCTTGGATATAGTTGAGGGAACTTCAAACACTTATACCTACCTCTACCCATCAGCAACTTCGCATAAGGGAAGTCATGAAGTAGCTGGTCTTGTAAGTTTGTGGTTGTGCAAAGGTATACTGCGTTCTTACCAACAAACCGCTGTACAGCCGCTCCAATCAAAGACTTACCGGTGCCTGTCGGTGAATCAAGCAGGAACGCATACTTCTGCGACGCAACTATCTTGAAGATTATTTCAAGCTGATTCCTACGCCAATCAACGAATTTTGACGGCAAGTCGATGTCTACTGGCTTTAACATTATTGTCCTTCTTTGTTGTCAAGATACTGCCCCAACGTCTTGTTTGAGGCACCATATAGTATCCCAAAGTTTACTGTGGAACCCATATCCCTGTCAACTTTCAATAAATCTGCCATTTTCTGATGTACGTCACCAGAAGCGTTCTTAACAACCCTTCGGGCTTTCCTGATGTGCTTTCTCGATTGTGTCATGCGCGTTTACCTCCGTATAGGTACGTATGAATATCCTTCTTGCAGAACTTCGCGAACTTCTTTACCGTTGGGTCAATATTCAATTCCTCAACATATATCTTGCGTTCCCAATCACTTTCCAGCTCGGCAATCTGATGAATGAATTTTGTGAGGTAGTCTACTGCCTGGTCTTTATCTTGTTCATCATGGTCATCAAATTTCTGGAGTCCCTCAATGAAGCTTTTTACTTCGCCTTCAATAACATCCACACCGTGCACCTTGTTAGTCAACTCAGAAAGGGTTGCACGTACCCCCCAGTCTTCGCCCATTGCCTTGTGCCTCATGGTAAGAATTCTAATCCCAAGATAGATTGCATCACGAAGAGCATCTGACCGTAATTCATACGGGCTCCCCTTCAATTCAATCATCTTGATAACTTTCCTGTTGAGCCAAGTGGGGATTCGTGTTGATACTAATACACTTCCCTCGGGGTCCGAGCTTTCTTGGAATGGAGCGAGTTGTATGAGGGATTCTATAGATGTCGTTTCATCTTCCCCTGCCGTTACTTCCCAAGGGCTTTTATCTTTTTCCAGCTGCTTACCTTTTTTAGCCATTTCAAACCTCCGGTTCCATTTATATGGTAGTCCATATGAATGGTATGTGCGCTATAGTATATAGTATTATTACTCTACAATTGTACTTATGCTTAGTCATGCATGTCCCATTTTTTAACCCTATTTTTAGTTATGTAAGCTATTTAGGCGCTCCAATTAACTCCGCTTCTCTGACTGCGGAGCTTAAAAATATTATGTAGACTAATTTGCATATACCCGGACTGTGATTGCTTAAACTTACGCATACCGATAACATTATGTAAAATAATTTTTAGATAAGTCATAGATATACCTGCATACTTCATATTGCCAGCAACTTTCATGGTTATTCTAATATATTTCTGGTACAAATTGCGGCTAAAAAAGTACCTTACATAATGTTTTTTATGGTTAAACATTTACTGCACTCCGGGCAAGCTTAAGTCTAATTGTACAGTAGCATGTTACACTACAATTTGAGTTAGAGGTATGGGTCATCTTTTTACTGGCATGCATAAAAAGTATCTTTTTATATGCAGGCCAACATATTTTTACCTTACCGCAGCTTCGCTGGACCAAACGTAATAAGGAGGAGTGATACATGCGATGCATACCTATCTTTGTCTCTTCAGTTCGCATTCAGTTCTTAGCCTCATCACTAATTGTGTACCTGTACGGTTCATGTTGGCGAAGGTGCTTACTTGGTATCTTTATAACTTTTAACCAGCCTGTTTTTACAGCAAGGGATAGTCTGCTTCTCGCAAGGAGTAAAGGAATATGCATTTTCTTTGCCACTTCCCCAGCCGTTAATGGATTATTCTTACTGAGGATTTCATACATATCAACCGAATTTTGACCTCGAAGAATAAACTTGCCAGCACGCATCCTTCTACCCTCTACACTTGGCGTATATTGCACCACACATATCACAAGACTCGCCACAGACCTTGCCGGTGCATTTATACATGAGGTTAGACTTGTATTTATCCAGCTTGCCGCAATCAATATACATCTGTGAAGGCCCTTTTCCTGCAAGGTGTTCTATTCCAGGCCAGAGGTCAAGAAGATTGCCGGAAAACTCTCCTGCGCGATAAGCCGCGTCGGCTTTCAGTACCTGCTCCGTTGTTGATGTGCGACCAACTATCTTAATCATTAACGGGTCATGTATGAGCTTCTTGTATTCCTCAAGCCACTGCGGCAAGATGTACGGCGCGCTAATCCATCTCCATGGCTCGTTAACACGTACATCTGAGCATCTGCCAAAAGGCCATCCATTAAAGACTTGTCTGCGAGAATCATGCGAAGATGCGAGATAGCAGGCATTTCTCCATGGACAATCTTTGAGACACAGCTCGTTAACGATAAACCGATATGTCATGCCCATATCATAAGCAGCCCGGACAACAGGCATTAGGACATTTATCTCACGGTTAAGAGAATTCTTACCGCAAATTGAGTCTGCCCCAAGACTATGCCAGTAAGCGAGCTTCGTTGCCGTTTCTACCTCGGCAACTGTAGAGACTTCAAGGTGTGCATTTGGGAAAAGATTACGGACCAACTCCATAACAAGGGGATGTGCAATGATAAAACTATGAATACCTATATGATATAACTGGTCAATACTCTCACCAATTGCAGGCCACTTCTCGCTGAAATCTTCAATGTTACCCACGCAATTGGTATTCAAGGTCCAAACTAAATGCATGCCAAGAGATTCAGCAAGGTCATTGTAGTCTTTTAACCATACGTTCGTGTGTTTCGGTAGCCTATCGGCACTCCTACATGTCATACCGAAGCCTGACAGAGAGCCAAACAGTTCCTTCACCTGGAAGTTTGGTGTATCCTTATTGCGTTCATTGAGAACCTTTAAGAGGTTCTCATCGAACGTGTTCCCGATGCTGACCTGAATCATTTATTCTTTCCTTTCTGCTCCCTGGAGAGCTTCAGTTTATCTGCAAGGATAATTAGGTATGGCTCATCTTGATAGATTTCTGTACGTCTATTTGGTAGAGCCGTATTGATAAAATCTTGGTCTGGTATAAATGGCTCAGCGCCATACTTGATGCATTGGTCAATATAGCTTTGGCCATACTTCTCATGTTCCGCATTGTATTCGACAATAAGGAGTGGCCAATGAGAGAACTGCTGGAGGATGACTTCTGGCTGCCTTACACAATGGACTACCTGGCCCATCACAACAAGGTCATCCTTCTCCAACAACGAGATGAGCTTTTCCAGGTCCTCGACTTCCTCAATGTCCAAGGTGTAATCAACACCCGTCCAACGCCTCTTATCAATGGTAACTATTGGAATCATACCAAAGTAGCTTGATATTGTCCTGCCAAGCCATCCCAAACCGGAACCAATATCAACAATCCTATCAAACGAAACTCCGAAGTCAACAATCGCCGTACGAACAGCTTCTGCAAGGAATGTTGAGCCGTACCAGTCCGTGAACTTCAGCAAACTCAGGTAATCACCACCTGTAGACAGATGTTGCATAAGCCCCTGGAGAGCAAACGTCTCCTCATAGTTGTCCGACAATGATACCCGACGCAAGAGGTGATATAGCTCGTTTACTTCTTCCTTGCTTAATACCGGTCTTGGCGCGTTTTCTATGCTCTTTCTCTTTGTCATATTACCTTCCCCTATCTTTATCTTATATTATTATCTTCTGGACTATTGCGACTTGAGCTTTATTGGCAAACATATCTTTCCCGGTAAGCTCAAACCATTTTTCACCGAATTTGATGCTATAGGCCGAGATGTCAGTAATTCCTCGATGATTAAGTGCTCCGAGGTGTTCTATGTGAGCACTCTTGATGCCGAGCTTCTTCGTGACCACTTTTCCTGCATCATATGAAACTTTACCCATGAAAATAACACCCTGAGGTTGTAAGTTCACGAGCTCCTCCTCAAAAAGTATCAAGTCGTCATCATTAGGAGCTCTTGAATCATGCCTAGGTGCTTTCACGAGGTTAGTGATTGTAATATCATTGTATGGGATATGAAGCTTCTCGATGAGGTCTGTGAGCATGTAGCCCGTAGGCCCTGTTTCAAAGGGCAAGTTGTGAATATTGTTTGGGCCAATTCGCTCAGCAACGACAAGAACCTTAGGTAACCTAGCACCTATCGCTCCATATCCTGAAATCCAATGAGGCATCCACCAGGCGATACTGTGGATATTCAAGGTGTCTATTACCTTCATTTCCTCGATGTTGATTGACGGGTATGCATAATCATACTTATAGTATGGAATATGGTTATTATCAAGGAATTCAATGTAAAGATTAAGGCACTCTCCCCACTTTTCATAAGGCAAATAGGTATCATTGTAGTGTTCGGGAACATGTGTGCAGAGGATGACCAGAGGATTCTGTATGAGCATTAGTAGGACGAGATTTTGGAACTCTTTCATGCTGAACTTAAATTGCCGCTCCATGACACGGGCATATGGATACTCACAGATAGCAAATCTGTCAAGTACAGCATGAGAGAATTCCAACGAACATAACCCTGGGAGATAATCTGAGTATCCTGAGTCCTTTGTGAAGTGCTTGTATGTCAACCCGCGTGTAGAAGATATGAGCTGAGAAGCTAGTGTGGTCTTGCCAGTATTATCAGGGCCTAACAGGACTATCAAACAAGTGCCCCTTTACTATCTTAAAAGACCCAAAGTGGCCGGGAGGGCAGGGTCAGGCCAAACCCCTAGATTCTCGGCCACTCATCGGGTCATGAAACCGCTAATTTTGGCGGCATCAGGCAGGCTCGGGTTGGACCGCTGGGGAGCAGTTATTCCCTTAACCTGCCTGAATAGCCATGAAACAAATGTGGACTGGTGATGGCTTTGTCTACCTGTCATGAACCTGCCCGTGTTTTGCCTGTAGTGATATGTCGGCGACGGACTTTGAACATTTAGACATGCTATCTTGCATATTATCACTTCCGCAAGTATCAGCCTTTTTGTAAGCCGGTCTGAGCTATAGGCGCTACCTTCACTAGTCCTGGGAAGAGGCGAGTGAAGCCAAAAGGGCTTTTTCTCACCCGCCGCCCCCGAGAAGGCCGGTCTGCGGCCGCCTCCTCCCAGCACCAGTGAAGTGGATAGGGGTGTCGCTGTAGGTGCTACCTTCGTTTCCATATACAGCGATAACTTAACCAAATTCTTGGCACCCCTACCCATAATCATGAGAGTTTACTTCCCATTACCAATGCGGAAAATCTTTGTGCCACAATCCGGACATACACCCTGGATTGAAGGACGGCCGTTTTTCATTACGACCGCTTTCGCATCCTTGATTTCCACAGATTTCCGGCACTTTACACAATAGGCTTGCATATGTTCCTCCTTCTCGGCACATTCTTATGCCGTAATTCGTGATTATAAGCCACCAGTCTTCCCACGCTTATCCCAGGAATAATCGCCGACAAGGGATTTCCGGTAGCGTTCCATATTTTCTTCCCATTTCTTTTCATATTGGGTGAGTATCTGTTCCCATGTGAACCCAGAGAATTCTTTCAGTTCGACAAAGAAGAACAAGATGTCTGTGATTTCTTCAAGACGTTCTTCATGTGAGAGTGGGTTAGGTCTCCATGCCTTAAATCCGATGGAATTGAGGTACTCGAGTGTTTCCTCAATCATTCCGTACCCGGCAACGACACTACCTTGATGTTCTTCTTTAATGAGGTGCCCATGAGGAATATGTTTCATGAGTTCAATCTGCTTCTCGGTGAGTCTCATGAGAACGTTTAGGTTCATTTCAGCCATAGGCTTACCTGTATTGTTATCTGGCATCATTATCTCCAATTCTTCTGACCAGTGGTTTTTACCTGTTCAAGGAACTGGTCGATATTTGTCCTCGATATCCGGTATGTTCTTGGTCGTACTCGGTACGCAACAAGTTCTCCACTCCGGATAATCCTTTGTACGGTCTTATACTGTAGCCCGAGGATTTTCGCCAACTCAGTGATTGAGTAGAAGCGCTCGTCTGGCTGAGTTTTGTTTTCCATAACCTGGGTTGTGTCCACATTATCCACTCTTGCCAATCCTCTTTCTGAACTTTACTGGTATATTATAGCACATTTTATTGCATTTGTAAACTATCCAGCCTGTATTTGCCGTGAACCTGTTTTTCCGGCACCCGTATTTCCGGTTGGGTGTGCTTGCTACCATGCGCCAACCAGTAGCCCATAATGCCAACCAATATATTATGGTTGCAACAAGGTAATTTGTGCACCTGATAGCATCCCATTAAGTTCTCTATGTCTCTTCTCAAACTCATCTAGCCAAGTGAATGCTTGTAGAGTACCCATATGAAAACCAAACAGCTTGAAGGCATACTCATCATCATCACTATGGTCAGCCTCACATAAAGGCATGCTATACGGTGGTAGTCCGCGTTTCCACAGCACGAAGCGGGATAATTCCATCATTTCAGATACGTTTGGGCGGAAGGCAATCTGTTTCTCAACATCGTAGGTAAATACTCTGCGGTCAATGAGAGACTGCTCAAAGTCCATGCTATCCATACCCAGTGAGCGAAGGATTTTAAGAGAGCCATGAGGCCCTTCTCCCCCATAACCACAGTTACATCCTGAGAGAAACATCCTACAACCTGCGCCAGTTATTACCATAGTATATGGTACATCATGAATGTGGTATACCTCTTCCTTACAGACTTCAACCTGCTTGATTTTACCGAGTTTTGGCTTATACCGTTCGAAGTATTCGAGGCTCCTACGTGTTATGCCACCACCTTCATCTCCAATTTTTAGCCCTGGAAATTCCATATTCACCTCCTTTCTTGCCAAATCATGCTATTACACCTTATTGATGCACTCAATACGTATTATCTCCCACATTGATAGGTAATCACGGTTGAAGACAGGAGCTAACGTGAGATTTGCCTGCTTTCCTTTCCACGGAGCAAATACAGAAAAGACATCATGGAGGTTCGTTAGAGGTATTGGCTCTATTATTCTTCCGAGGGCAAGATTACAATTCTCAAACCTGGAGTTCTTGGTTTGCATCTCATCAATCTTCAGTGGCACAAAAAATCGCTTCATGCCTTTATCAGTATTAAACTCCAATGTTAGCATAAGATATGGATAAAAACCCCTCCGTACTACCCGACAGTCAATACGCCTCAATGTTCCAACAAGCACCACGTTATCTTGTTCTTCCGAAGCCCTTGAACATGGTAATGTTTCTAAGGTGCGTCTGTGGAAGAATTCATTCATCCGTTCTTTAATACCCATCTTGTTTCTCCTTTCATTGTTATTATATCGCGTCATCACAACAAAATAAATTCCCAAGCATATAATCATATTCGAAGTACAAAAAGTGCACAAATTTGCGCACTAGGGCACTTGTAATTCTTGCAGTACCGATAAGATTGCTTAACCATGAATCATAATACATGTTTCACATCAATCATATTTTCTAGTCACTGTTTGCAATTTCCAACCATATGTCTCCATGACAAGGGAGTGGAGCACAATAACATACCAAGTCTTTGCCGCGCAGTTCTATCTTTGCCGCAGCAACCAATTCAGGGTGATACTTCAAATACTCACGGAATAGTTTCAATGATAGTGCCCTATCGATTCTCATGATGTGAGGATATGGATATGGCGCTTTGTCGCCAATTCTGTATGGGTTACCCCATTTACTCCCTCGACCGATGTATACGGCTTCCGGCGGGATGTAGTCTCGGCGCCTATTTAATACCTTAGCCAAAGAGACCTTCTTTCCATCTTTGAGACCCTACCCAGGGTATTTCCTTGGCTTTCATCTTCTTGGCACAGTTCGAGCATGTGATATACTTTCCTACCAAGTAACCAGACTTGCGCAGTCTGCTGATGAGTTCTGCCGTGCTGATTGCCTTGATGCGTCTGGTAGAGCTCGTTATGTATTCATTTCCACACGTATCACACCTGACAATTCTCTGGACTGTTATACCCATTAGTCATCACCTCCAAGTTCTTCTTCATGACATGCTTCATACGCATCAGGAAGGATTGTAAACAATGGCATATGCATCTTTCCACGTTCAGTGTTTGCCCATGTAACACACTCGAGACATATGGGCTGGCGAACATTATCCTTGTCGCGCACGCTCGGGACCTTATTCGGATTGAATGAGAATACTTTACCGCAGCGAGCGCATGTACCAATAACAAGTGCATAGCCCATTAGACACCTCCTGTTGTTATTCTGTCTTCTTGAATACTTTGAAGCTCATCTTTGCGCCTTCTGGCACTTCAATCTTGAAGCCATCTTTCACAGTTGGCATTCTTGTTGGGCGCATCACAATTATCGGGCTGTTTTCGTATATGAGAGCGAAATACCTGGAATCATCGTCGAGCTGCTTGGAGCGCTGAGATTGTACCATTTTCGGCTTACATTTCAAGGTTATATCTTCCCAGACAGGAGCTTCTTTGTATTCCTCAAAGATGACCTTCTTGCCCCGAATTGTAACCCTTGTATCTGGATGGACATTATAGCTTTTACCATTCTCCACGACCGCCGTTTGTGTCACAACCCATTTCTTCATGCTAATACCCTTTCTTGAGGACTATGTTTTCTGCACGGAATACACGAGCACCTTTAATCGGCCAATTGTGCGTGTAGTGTCATACCTATTACAAGTGGGACATCTTGGGCAACCAAATGTATCTGCGTTCTTATTCACAACACAGTTTACCTTGCCGGGTACATATAGGAAATCATCATTGCATTGATTACAATGAGCAACCATAATGTTGAAGCCCTTCATGTAGTCACCTTCGCTTTCTTCTTCTCACCTGCTGCAAGTACCTTCTTGGCAGCCTTCACATGTTCATCACACAACGGTATTCCAAGAAAGAGCTCAATGCTCTTATTCACGACTTCCCTCTTCTCGCCTTTACACATCACACATGGAGGCATGCGCTTCTTTTGATTTTCCTCACGGCAGTCTCTGCTGCAGAACCTTTGGTGGATATGCGTTGATTGATATGTCTTGCCACATTCTTCACAGACAGCATCAAACGGTAGATGAGACTGCCGATATATTCTGCCCTGATTCTTCCGCCGGCATGTCTCGCTACAAAACACCTGGTCAATGCGCACCGGTGTGAATTGCTTGCGGCATTCACGGCATTTCCGCTTTGGGAGTTCTTCCTTTTCTTTTGGCATATGTTATCTCCCGAAATTATTGGTCTTCAGTGCATGTTCCGCGTCTTGCCATGTCCGATAATATCCTGACTCACGCGAGTATGGGCCACATTTGCACATCGTACCAATATAATATCCTGCATTAGAGAAGCACACCTGTAGTTTCACCTTCGTGCCACACTCGGAGCACGTGTCTGATGCGCCCGTTGCGAGTGTTTCACCTTGCATTACCATTATATTATCCTCCCTTGTTATTCCAAGACATCATGCAGACTAGGATAATCATCGATATTTATTTCCGCGCCACAAATATCGCATGTGAATGTTCTCTCGGGGTCGTGTACTATCCAGCCACTTGAGGTCCAGGTAGCATCCCCGAAAGCCTTGAAGCCAATAACGACCTTTCTGAGCGGCTCATTACAGCTCTTGCACGTTGGTGGCGCTACATTTGTATCCATAACAATATTCCCCTTTCCATCAACAATAACTACAGTATCTGGGTCTTGCGTGTCCCAGGGCTCAATAGATTCATTCTCGGTTGACCATGCGGTTTGTTCTTCTTCAATACCAGATTCTTCTGCAGTAGCCGCTTCGGCCATCAAACAGGAGAAACATGTGCCGTTGAGTAGTGGCTTCCCACACTTCGGGCATTTTGGTACACTAACTTCTGGCTCGAAGTGCACTGCTGGCCGATTGCGACTCGCACCACTAAACCTCTTGCGTTTCCCTATGTCATAATTCGGTGGGAGATATTGCCTTTCTTCCCAATATGATGGCATTACATGCCGAGGAATAAATACCAATAACTCGTCCGGGACACGTAGTCCACAATATCTACAGAACCATCCCTTTTCCGTATCGAAAGGAACAAATGCGGCGCCTAGCGCGTCACAATGAGGGCACCTGTACCAGAAACCAATATATCCCTCGCCTTGTTCTTCTGGGGTAAGCTCAAGGTCCTCAATAACCTTCGCAGCTACCGGCTTGATAATTTGGTTAATCATTTCCACGTCACCTAACCTCCATGCAGTACGAACTGCCTCCGGTGAATAGTAGATTTGGTCTTTTGGTATATGTGTGTAGCATTCACTACATTCCCACATGTCATTCCAAGGAGGAGTGAACGAATGAACATAATGGGTGTTCTTACAGTTTGGGCACGTATACCAGAAGCCAATAAATGGCATGTCGCCTTCATGCGACTCATGTGGTAGTCGAATGACTGTTGAGCTCATAAAACCACCTCCTAAAACTCCAGCTTCCGCAGGTTATCTGCTTCCTCTGCCACATCTGATGGGGTCTTAAAAACGCCCAGCTCGGCTTGTTGTCCATCAATCTTTACAGGGGCAAAGAACTGCATGTGTATACCAAATGCGGAATGAAAAATAATACCCACACCAGATTGTATATCCTCGGGTGGAAGGTGCGAGAATTCAAATTTACCCGAAAAAAACTCCTTCGCCCATGGCTCATCGCTAGTGCCAACAATTCTATCACAAGGAGCAATAATAACGTATGATATAGCACGAGCCTTGTGAGCAATGAAACTCAACTCACCCAATATCTTCTCGGGTTCGAGTATGAGCCTCTCATTAACCTCATGGCTAAAGGTAACTTTCCCCGTCCAATTATGGAAAAACATCATCGGAGCTATAGGGTAGCCCGCAGCGTGTACAATGGTATGGGCTGTATGCTTGGCAAATTCAATGAATTCATCGTGTGTGTACACTTTGCCGTGTTCAGAGTCCATGTGTTTGTCCCTTTGCCAACCCCCTTATTGATTTTTACAGGTATATTATAGCACAAATTAGTATACTTGTAAACTGTCCAACGAAATTCAAGTTGGCCAATGCTTATCCGTAATCATATCTTATTAACTCCAATTTTATCGGAAATGCAGGTAGAAGTGGATAAATCGGCTTGGGAAACACGACCCCCGGGGTGGGGGGTTGGGCGGTCTGCCTTTATTATTCCGCCCAACACCTACTACCGCTATTCTTTGGCTCTTGGTACCTACTTGATAAGGTTCATTAGTCCTGCCATGCAGTATCCATAAACATGAAGAGGAATAACCCTCCAGCGAAACCAAGGAATGCAATCAATGTCGCCAAGTCATCACTACATCCGGTAACATGAGGCAGAATAAATGAGGATAACATGACGACAGCTGTAATACATCCAATTACAAGAACTTTACTCCCACTGAGCTTCTTGAACACTTATGTACCTCCTCTCTACTTGATAACAGTACAATACATGCAATGACTCTTCAGATTCCTTTCCGCTTTTAATTCCAGCTCGCGGTTTCGCGCGCTCACTCTATCCTCGAACACCTCAAAATGGGCAACCTTGAAACTCCCACCATGTTCGACTAAATACTTCACTAACCGTGAACCCTTTCCTGTTTGGTGCTCGGCAAGACGCACTGCCAGTTCCCTCTCAGTATAACCGACGTAGTGCCTTGCACGATTAAGTATCGGGCGGTCAAAATGCAGAATGTATACCGTATACATCTGTCATTCCTTACACTTCATGATGACTTCGTTGACGTCATCCCCAATAATTTCCTGAGCACATTCCGGGCAGGTAAACGTCATAGTTTCTTCAACCACCTGCCAGTTCATTTCCCCGTTTTCATTCAGACCAGAGAGGGCATCAGCAATGCCATCAAGATGCTCAATATGCTTTCCGCAGTGTGGGCACTTCATCTTGTATATTCCCCTTTCAAGATATGCCCCTACCACCGCTTTATCGGATAAGGTATGTGGACCCTATTCGGGGCATATGATATTTAATTCTTCTTGTCTTCCTTCTTTGTGCGTCTTACTGGCCCATCACCCGTCATGTCAATGATTGTCATATCATCACCAAAGATATGATTGAGGGTGTTCATCATTTCTTGTGGGTCAAACTTATCCTTCTCCATCATCTCTTTTATGTCTGGCGGCGTCTCGATGGTCATTTTGCTGACATCAGCGCCCTTACCGGCGAACAAGCCAAGGGTATAACCTCTAAAGGCAACCTTCAGTAAGAGCTCGATAAGGGCATTCTTCACTTCTGGCATACCGGGCATTGCGAGTGCCGCAATGACAGCTGTCATTTTTCGATTGGCGGTAGCGATACAGTCATCGACAACAACAGCAGATATTTCATCGGCGTTCTTCAATTCCTTGTTATACCCTACGTCCTCCTCGCCGGGATAGTGGTCTTTGAGATACTTAATGGTAATCTCCAAACTACAGTGGGTTGAATGAGGGCATGAATCACAATGATGCATGTCAAGAAACTTTCTTCTTATCTCGTCCATTATTCTAACCTTTCTGGCAAAGCCATAAATATTCCCATAATTCACCGTACATTACAACCGTCTCTTCTTCTCATCGGAATCGCGAATGGCTCGCATGGACGCACGTGATTGCTTCTTCGGCGCTTCACTTGTGATTGTGCCAAGGATTGTCATCGAGTGGCCTTTTTCCTCTGAGTGCTTAACCGCTTCCCCGATTTCGTCGTAGCTCTGTCCGCATCCACAATGGTACTTTATGTTGATAATCGTCATCTTCACTCACCTCCTTTCATACAATCATTCCTGGTCTAACTCGACCGTTCTAGGTAGCGAGGTAGCTTGACAATTTGACCTCGCTACCTAACACAGGAGACCAGAGTAGTAACCTTGAGGATTAGTCAAGGGCACCAAAACTGAACTCCAGGTCTGCCAATATTTCAGCGAATGTATGGTCAATTTCTTCACTGGTCATCACTGACACGTAGTCATCACCAGAACCACCTGGGAATTCGTGCCAAGGCAAGAATGTCCGTACGTACTTCAGCTGATTATCATTGATTACTTTGGCGCAGGTCTGTATATGACCATCAATATCACCCTCATCACTCTGGATTACATCAGCCTTAAACCCACGTGTGAGTTCTTCAAATTTCTTTGAAGCCACATCTTCAACTTCCTGCGGGCTCTTAGGCATATCAGCCTTAACGATACTGACTACCCAGGCGATGTACTGTTCTTTCGTTATGGGGCTCTTTCGCTCAGCCATCCTTTTACCCTCCTTTCATAGAGTGGATGCATACCCACAGCATAGTAAGCTAAAATCCAGGCTCTATTCCAGGTACACCTTCTCCACTCAATCATTCGTATGACCCCAAATTCTTGCGGCTACCTTATTCTAACCTTATACCATCGAACGGTGTTTTTGTAGCCGCCCAACTAACGCCATGCATATGGGTAATATCTAATAATGTCTCCGGACCAACCTCTGGCAACGGAACCGGAAGACGACAAATTCTCAGGATGGTATACCCTTCGTTTGTGTGGAAATATATCACCCCACGAGTATAGTCGACTTCCAGTTCACCCTTGTATTTTATCATTCCTTGTGGCATAACTACACCACTATACTTTCGGCAACCTTTTGAATCTCACGCCACCACTCATCGAGAGACATCGGAATGACCTTCGCGATGTTAATCTGGTCATTCAAGTCGGGATGTCTTTCGTATATCTCTGACATCTCCTGAACAAGGGCTGACATCCGTATGAGCTTCCTCTTGATTCTATACCGTGCTTGTCTATCTTGTTCCCAGGACATACTTTATCCTCCTTTCATAATCATTTCAGTCACATTCCCATCCATCAGCGAACATCGCTTCAAGCGACTCATAGTTCTTCCGGTTTGGGAATTTGGTAAGCACTTCCTCGTATGTTTTCGCTCCGGCAACATCACCACAGATTATCTTTCCATCATCCAGGATGATAGTTGTCATATAACCTTCAAGAGCGAGTATACACCCACATTTCCAAGGAAACCCAACCTTTTCTTCCCGTTTCTTCATTGGCATAACTGGCCACATTGGCCATTTGGATGGGTTCTTGATTACCGTGATGTCCTCTTCACGGCGTTTCTTCAATAATGCCTTTGCGTCTTCTGCGAGCTGTTCTTCACTCATCTTCATTGCTCACCAGCCTATGCCTTTGCGTAAACACGCGACTTATTGCCCGGTGGCACTACCGCAGTTGATTCAAAGGGCGTTTGGACAATATTGACCATTATGAATAGGTTACTGCTGACTTCTTTCACCACTGGTTTGTCTAACGATGCACTTCTGATTATTTCGAGGAGTTTTCCTCTTTCCTCATCGGTCATCGTCAACACCTTCACTGATTGTTGTGTGATTCTCATCTTAGTGTCCTCCTTGAACACTTACCAAACGTACCAACTACGGTTATTCACTTACGATATTAGTCGATGTAAGGCGTAACTGACCTTACTCTGGTAACCTGGGCCAACATTGGTGGTAAAACCAACGGGGGGTGTTCGGGATGTGTCATCGTTGCACCCTTGGCCATGACTTCGACGAATATCTTGTTGTAGTTGATTTCGACGACTTTGACGCCAAGTAGTTGGTGAATTTTACCAGTTTCACCATGCATCTCAAGTTTGTCATCGGTCTTCGTAATCTTTCCTTCAGGGAGTTTTTCGACTTCCGTCAGGAGTATGTCGCCGTGTCTGAACTTCCTTGCCATAGTAATCGCCTCCTTTCATCAAATTTCCTCGATTGTATCTCCTTTGTGGAGGTCCATTATCCATCTAAGACAAGTATCAATGGAATGCTCCACAAATCCATTAGGGATACCAAGACAGAACGGGTCGCGGGTGTGAGCATCACGACCAATGATGTATAGTTGTGTCCATCCACCACGTAGTCCTGTTTCAATCCCTCCACTCCCTCGAACACCCACGACCTTAAACAGAGGTTGTAGGATTATCACATCCACAACACGACACATATACTCCAGGAGATACACCTTATCTGGTGGTGGGTTGATTAAATCCCAATAATCAGGGATTTCCTTCTCAAGGAGCTTAATGTCAAGTGGGTGGTCAATCTTACCGCCCAAATGTGGCAATTTAACCTCTCTACTCCAATTTGGAATACCGTCACCAATCACTGTTGTACTTGGTAACATCTCGTCAAGTTCCCGTTTTTGGATACCTTTCCCGAAGATTAACTCCTTGTTTTCCTCAATCAGCCTTTCGAGTTCATCATCCCGGAAAGACAGCAGACCTGTTAATTTGGCCAACCTGACGTATTCTCGGTATTCATCGAGTCCTTTCCCGTGGCGAACACTTTCAATCGCCACACCAATGAGGTTCGATTTGGTAATACGAATTCCTTTCATTCGTCACCTCAACGACTACTTTGTTCTCATGTCCATCAGGATGTATGCCAGTCTCTTATGACCAGCCTTCAGGTACCACTTGTACCACCAGTTGGCAAATTCTACCGCTGCTTCCTTGTTTCTTCCAACAATTCCAGCGAACTCATGCGTGGCATCCCTGGCAGCCAATTCCATGTTCTTCATGATTTCTGCCTTCTGTTCATCTGTTAATGGCATGTTAACCTCCTTTCTCCAATAATGATGCCTCTTGGCATAATCAATGGACTAAATTCATCGCGGCGACAACGAAGATGATGAATAATACCGCAATACCACTCTTTCGCACCACACGTAACATCTTCGCATTTCCTCTGAACATACTGCCAGCAAATATCGTTATGGCAAATATGATGAGGCTAAGGGCCATTATTGCCTGATTATTGATGTGCATCATTTACCTCCTTTCTGGCGTTCTTCCGTTGCTATCACACTGAGTTTATGGAATCTTTCCGCACTGTCTTCAATCTTCTTGATTTCCTCGGGGGTTAATTTGGTTACATCACACTGAGGGCAACACATGTAATGGTCAGGATTGTTGCTCTGTATAACCATTCGTCCACAATGAACACAATAGAGACTCATTAGACGTGTACTCCTTCCTTCTCCGCTTCAATCGGTACTGTGCGGAGTAATATTTCATCTGGCTTTTCACCAACATAACCGGTGCACAGTTCCACTGTTCCTCTGGTTATGACGCCCACTTTGAAGTTCTTCTTCCCCTCGCATTCAAGACAATGGACCTTGGACTCCTTGAGTTTGTTCTCCCAATCTGGGAAGCACATCTTCATGAGCCGTCCAAGAGACTCATGGAGTGTATGAGGTACTGATAGCCACAACTTTGGGTCATCATACACCTGTTTGGGGGATATGAATTCTGCCATATTCACCTCCTTTCATCATGTTTAATCTCCTTCACATCACATTCTTCATGATATGCTAACATGTCTCTCCAGTGCATCATCTGGCCTTTAACGATTCTTTTCCCACACTTGGCACACAACGTGGGGTATTCTTGGTCCCAAGGACCATCTTTGAACTTCCGCATGTAGACTGAATATTCTACCATGCCATTATTCACTCCTTTCAGACATCTTCTCTTGTCCATACAAAGACTCCCCATGCCCCATAAACGACAAGTGGCACACTGAAGTGCCACCTGTGATAGGTCGGAGACTATTCAATTGATAACCCATCGATGTCTCCCTGTGGGTAGTATTATCCTTTTCAACCCTCGATGATTTCCCATCGAGTTCCTCTTATGGACAAGACAAGATGTGAAGACATGAGGTACTTCCCCTCATGTCCTCACACCGTCAGGACGATTTACTTCTTTGCTGCCGCAGCGGCATCTGCCTCAAGTTTCTTATTCATCTCAGCAACTTCAGCGGCAATTCTGTCAGCTTCCTTTTTGTCAGCGGTGGCCTTCTCTTCGGCAGTCGCATCAACAAATCTATTGGGGAACTTCGCCATAAGTTTATACCACGCGAAGTTATCCGCCTTTGTCGTGCCGGCCTCCTGGGCTAACGCCTTACCAACAGCGGACTTACTGACATAGACAATCCCTGTTGTGGTGTCTTTAATGGCGTTTCTTTCCTTCTTACCGCCGAATAATACCCTCTTACCTTTGGCGGAAACGGCGCCACCGGCTTTTGGTGCCGCAGCGACTTGTGCCTGAAGGGTGGCAATTTGAGCATTCTGGGCTGTTACCGCAGCGGTTAGACCACCAACTGCTTCCATAAGTAACTCCATCTGAGTCTTCGGTTTCGCTGGATTCTGTGCGGGGTTCTTAGTTGTGTCTGCCATTTGAATGTACTTCCTTTCATGCGATATATTTATGATATAAAATGGGCGACTAACAGTGGTTTCACCTCCTTTCACACCCATTATTTCCATTGTTTCCATTAAGGTTTCCTTTCTTTACCAACCAATGATTCCATTGATATACATATCATATTATTATGACTATATTATATCACAAAACTTCCACTTTGTAAATATATTATTCAATATATTATAAAAGTAATTACTTTTATTGATTTTGAATTTGCCATAAAGATGTTATTTCATTGATTAACTAGGGAGTGTGTGTGCGGGGATGCACATAGTAAGTGTATTGTATACCAGACTGCCCACCAGTAAAGACGAATCCCAGCTTCTCGTAGAAGCCTCTTGCCTTTGGTAGGGTATTCACACGTATCTGTGCGATGTCTGTTTCGCGCGCCATCTTGACGACTTCTTTGAAGATTGCCGTACCAATGCCCATACGTTGTGTTCTTACAGTGAAGCACACAATAGCGATGTCGCGTGGAATGCTGTGATAATCTACACACACGGCAATGCCAATGAGCTCACCGTGTGAGGTTGCAATAACGGCCTTTTCAAGGGAATAAATGTTGAGGATATCCTTGAAGACTTCTTCGGAATCAAAGTTGCGGTGCTCGTGGGTGTAGTCACGAGCGGCAATGATGTCGTTGAGTATCGTCTGCACAGAATCAACGCGGGAAATCTTCACTTTGTTACTGCCTTTTGGCACACTAACACGCAGTCCTTCCATTGGTCGTCCTCGGCGCTTCTGATGTTTTCCCAGCCGATGTATGCGGTGAGGATATTCAGCTTTGCCCACTTGGCTGCTGCTTCTAGGCCTTCGGGCGTAAATCTCCAGCAATCCTTATCGCCAGCAGCGGAATGTACTGGGCCAGCTGATGGTGCGACAATACAACACAATCCGCCTGGTTTGAGTACACGGTTAATCTCGCACATTGTCAACCAGAAGAATTCGATGTGCTCGAGTGTCTGCCCGGAAATGACGACATCGAAGGAATCAGACGGAATCTCGGCCCAGTTATAGCGGTCCTTCACGACAACATCTACACCATTTCCTGGGTGGATGTCAATACCAGTGTATACCCAGCCACGAAAGAGCTTGCGATAGCTGCCGTTGTCATCCCAGCTACCAACATCAAGGATTGTACCGATAGAGTTCCCACGTAGAAACCGCTCGACGAATTGAGCCATATTAGTGTATGAGCTGGCATGCATGTTCTTATCCTCTCCTGTTTTCCTTTATAATACCGATCGAGTCTTTGATAATCATGGCTGCGAGTGCCATCATACCAGCAAGCATTGCGAAGCCTGCAATCAGCGAGATGGTACTCTCTTGCTGTGGTATGGGTGTATATCCAGCAATCTCCACACTATCTCCAATGCTGACGTTCACGAACTCACCTGCATTCACTTCCATGAAGTATTGCGCATCGACCTGGCTGACATAATCATTGCCTGGTGTCATGTCACGCACAATGTCCACGACCTTCATTGTCGATAGTGAGATGAAGATGACATCCAATGAGAACTGCATTGGCACTGTAGTCATGCTGATATGCTGTTCTGCACCCATATCAAAGAGCATACCAGTGTTTGCGGGAATAAATGAAAGACCACCAAGACCCTGGCGCAACTCTGCGTCGGTCTGTGCGACTGCTACATCCCAATGATGTAGATTGATAATGACTGCTGCTGTGATTTCCATGTGTCTATATCCTCCTTATATCATAATATTGTGTCTTATGTCTCTTTGTATCTACCGCAGACCCAACCCCCCACCCCACAGGGGGCATTTCTTCCCATTGCTCTTTGAGCTTGCCGAGAACTCTAGCAGCGGGATTTATAACCTTATATCTAAGCCATAATAACCGCTGCATGTTAAAAGTCATCCTTGGTCTGTGGTTTTCTTTTCTTCATATCTACAACTATGAGGTCTTCTGGAGGTATTCTTCCAAAATATCTCACCCATTGCTCATGAGCAACCTCATTAAAGTTCGGGAACTCAATAAGCTCATCATTGAAAGATGTTATGTATACCTTTATTACAGCCCACCCACGTGTCTTTATCTTATATCTCTTTCTATCAAGCCAGATAGATTCTTTGTCTGGCGGAGAGCCATATACACTAAAGCCATGTCCAGGTATTAACCCCTCTTTGAATATGGTATCAAGATTCGAGATGTCTGTGTAATGATAAAGTGCTCGTACACCCTTTAGTTTAATTCCTTCATAACTCATATAATTTTCCTTCACTCCAGTTTAATATATCGCGTCATCATAATCAAATAATTTTCGGACATGTAATTATCTAGGCAAGTACAAAAAGTGCGCACTTTTCGCGCTTTAGCACTCTAAATTGCTTATTTACCGTACATATCTGCATACCTGCTAACCTTTTCTTATGCTTCATACCAATCATAATTTTTCTCTGTTAACTATCATGTTTTACGGGTCTGGAAAACCGCTACAGCATGTAGGGCATTGTGCCCATTCAACACACCTGCCATTAAATGTACGGACACAAGTTGGCGTTGGACAGGGTGTATGTGTTGGAGTAGGGGTAGGCGTTGGCGTATGTGTTGGAGTCGGACTCGGGGTTGGTGATGGAGTAGGACTGGGTGTTGGTGAAGGTGTTGGTGTTGGAGTCGGACTCGCAGTTGGTGTCGGTGATGGAGTCGGGCTAGGAGTAGGTGAAGCTGTTGGAGTCACAGTAGGCGTTGGTGATGGGGTCGGAGTAGGCTTCGCTGTCGCCGTTGGCACTGGTGTTGGTGGCTCCCAACCATCATCAGGAGGAGTTGGTACTGGTGTTGGAAGAGGTGTTGGTGTAGGAGTCGGTGAAGCCGTCGGTTTTGGTGTCGGCGTATATGGTGTAGGTGTCCAATTCGTCGGATATGGTGGCGGTCCTGTTGGTATAGGTGTTATGATAATTGCTGTTGGGGTTGGCATCGGTAATGCAGTAACCGTTACAGTAATCGTTGGTGTTATTACTGGTGTACTTGTCGGAGCAGGTGTACATGTACACGTAGGGCAAACAACTACCGCCGTTGGTGTACTTGTTATTGTTGCCGTTGGCTTGAGTGTTGGTTTTGCTGTTGGTGTACTCTGCACTGTTGGTGTAGGATGTATAATCACAACAGTGTTCACTTCTCTGCATTCCCAAAACAGGGCTAATAGTAAGAGTAATGCGAGGAGGAACCCAAAAGCCAGTGCTACTTTATCTCCTCTGACAAGCCACTTCCTTCGGATAAAGAACAGCATGCTAATAATCCATTTAATATCAGCGATAATCAATATAATACATAGGGCAAATATAATTCTTGTGGCAAGTATAAAATTCATGGGCACCTCCTTCTACCTATAATATTCCTGGGTCTTGAAAGTTGATATACCCCATTTGTGGCCCGAGTACTGCCGGAGCTGCAGCCCCATATGGATTAACCACAAATGGCCCACCACGAAATGCCCAGTCCATCGTGTTGAGGTCAATTGTGCTCTTCACTGCGGCGCTGAAAAAAGGTCCGCCTCGGAATGCCCAATCAAGGGTTTTAAGGTTGTCATAATTTGGTAATGCCATATTATCCCTTCACTCTATGGTGCCTCGGCAAATGTCATATCATCAATAAATACGTTCCCATACGATGCAACATACCACACAGCAAGGCATATTTCTACTGTACTTGCCACTGTTGGTGTAAATGTGAGCGTCAGTTGCTGATATGAAGTATCATTTGCTTTCACGGCAGAATCTGCTTCTGTTTCAACACCAAGAACCTGACCACCAAGGCACACAAGTTGGGCTGCTATGTCCGTTGCACTAGACTTCTTCACATATGCCGTTACAGTAACTAGCTTGCCGCCACTGCATGCTACTCGTGCTACAGGGAATAATACTCTCCATGCAAGATTTCGTGTGCTGCCGCCGACAGTAGCGATAGATACTCTCCAGGCAATGCCCGATGCTGTATGTCTGTCGGCTCCAGTTTCACTGTTTGCCGAAGCGCCGTATGTCCATGCCCAATGATTATTAGTTGTTCTGTCGTGACGATTAGAGTAAAGCCATCCAGGTCCTGGATATGTACCTGGAATATCTATAGAAACTTCAGTGCCAACTGCTTCCCATTCGTTGATGAATAGGTTACCATTATAGCCTAGTCTAACGCCAGCGGTGACATTGCTTGTGGTTGAAAGCTTGCCAATATATACACCGGAACAATCCACACCATAGACGCCATAACCACCACCAGAACCGTTTGAATCACAGTCTGTGATTTCACCGATGCGGACATTACAGGAAGTTGAAATCATTACACCAGCACAGCTCGAACCGTTGTTGCTGTTGCACTCTGATATGAGTCCAATAGTTACCTCACTGCACCAGTTTATTACAATGCCACCAGCATAGAAAGGAGTATTATTGGAACATTTTGTTATTGTGCCGATGGTAACAAATGCGGCATAGCTAATATAAATCCCAGCTGCCAAATTATAACACGCACTGGTAATTGTACCAATAGTAATTCTTAGAGCTTGGTCGGATATCATAATCCCATAGCTACCATTATTATTACAGTTGGTGATAAGCGTGAATACACAGTCAGTAGCATACATGGAGTAAGCATATATGCCACCGCCATAGTTGCTGTTCGCATTGGTTATTTCTGTGAATGTCGTTCCTTGTCCACAGCTATTGTTTCCATACCAGTCAAGACCGTATAGGCCATTATTGTTGGCATTAGACAATAGGGTACAGACAAAGTGTAAATCTCCACTGGAATTCCAGTAAAACTGTAAACCATCATTGGCGTTATTATTGAGATTAGAACAATTGGTTATCGTATTATATGTGCCGGAGCCTTGACGAATACCATTATAGAATCTGACACATGCTATCCAGTTGATTGTTATATAGCCAAATGAACTTGTCTGTATCCCAACACCATATCCATTCTGACCATCAAGGAATGTATCGCCTGTCTGGCTAGTGGAGCCTGTGTCATATCCACCTTGGTATTCTATCTTTGAGCCTACAGAACCACTCTTGGTTAAGGTCTGTTGGGTTAGTACGGTAGCAGATGTTGCCATCGTTACTTTTATAGTTGCCCGTACATAGGTCGCTGCGGAGGCACTTGTTACCCCTGAATATCCTCTACCCCCATTCGCCTTAGTATTTGGAGAACCGTCCAATAGAACTGTCACACCATCAATAGACTGTATGCCGAACCAGCCTTCACTTCCGCCCTGTTCCACTGTGTTCCTACTGATGAGCATCTGTAAGTCCAGGTCAGTGCCCGCAGTCTTGCATGCCGAGATGTTATCCAGGTAGACATATTTCGAGGCGGTGTAATTGCCTGCATCACCATTGCGGAGAGTAATGCTCAAAATAGCCGCATTAAGATTACCACCACCACTCTTATTGATTGTTAAAGGTACCCACATTCCTATAGATGGAATCGCAGGAATAGGAAATACATCGACTTCGCCGGTGCCGTTAGCATTCGTGCACAAACCTATAGAAAGCATTCCGGCAGTGATTGCAACCTCGTTCTTAATCCAGAAGGTGATTGCTTGCATGGTGTTTAATGCTAGTGCGCCAGTAGCGTAATATGCCTGAACTTCGCCAACACCAGGAGTAGCATCTTCGACAATCTTCTCGCAGTATGAGCCTTGTTTCGCATCGGTAGCAAGGGCTAACCGTGCAGCAGAGGTAGCATTTACTGCTGTCCAGTTATTCTCACAGTTGTCAATGGTAATTGTTCGTGCACCAGCCAAGGTCACTGTCTTGTTGAGGTTTGTCCATGCAGCATTGCCGATAGATACTGGTGCGGGGCTCTTTGCAATTCTCATAATATCACCAGCAGCAATTCGCGCTGCCGTGCCACCAAGACCTATTGTCGCCCAAGCGTCTGTCCAGTTCATACCTCCTCGAGGTACTGCATTACCGGTAACGTCTGCGCCATTAAATAATGCCCATGAAGCACCATCAAGAGTAAATGTGTCAGCACTTACCCACGTTATCTTCCAGGGAGTATTGGCATAAGCCTGAGTACAGCCTGTTACATCAATAACGGCACCAGTTACTAGCCCATGTGCAACAAAGGTGCCTAAAACGGTGTCACCTGCAGGATTTGAGAATACTACACCAGTCAATGTAGCACGAACACCGTCTCCAGCACCAGCAGTGGTATAATCAATATAGAATATCGCATTTGTGTATGACATCTCTTTACCTTAAATCCCTTATGATAGCCCGCAACTGGGAAATCTTCTGGTCTGCAGTAAGGCTAGTATTCTGGAGCACGCCCTTTATATCATCCCGTGTAACTGCCTCTGCAGTCGTGTCTGACTGTGCGTTCAGGAACTTCAATTGCGGAGCTAATGCAATCCTTACTTCGTTGGCTGTCGGTATATGGTCGAACTTGAGCATTATAATTCCCGTGTCCGAACCATTAGTGACCTCAACTTCAACTCTTATCTTATTGGCGATATCTTTCCATGTTGACGCTATTCTATTGTACCTATAGTCCTTCAACAACAGCCCGGAGAACCATACATACCTTGGTACATCAACAGGAGCCCCAAGAATGATACCTAGGGTGTTTTCCCCTTCCTTAAAGAATGAGCTCAATGACCATCCAGTAGACATGGGTACGCCTGCAATAAGCTTCCTTGGGATAAATCTTGGCTCGGTACAACAATAGACTGTATCGTTATTCATCCAGAAGACAAAAGGCGTACCATCGTCGTCAATAGAAATCGCAGGAGTACCTTGATTGACAGAGGTTTCTACATCAATATCAGAAAGCACTGTTGTATACCATTTGTCTCTTCTCGTAGATAATAGCATACCAGACATTGTATGAGCTGCAAGATATACAGTATCTTCATAGGATGCAATTGACCATACAGCGTCCTCTGTAGTAATACTATCAATTGGCATCTCTTCGTTCCCAAAATTCGTGCCATCAAATACCTTACCATAAACGCGGCTGAGTTCAAAGTAATACCCCACATAGATTTTGCCACTAAGCATTGGTACAGGGCAAGCCTGCCAATACTGTGATGGGTAGGTATGTGTAACATCAGTTTCAGGGTGGGCTGCAACTTCTGCCGCACTGGTAATTTCTTTAGGGAACCCTGGTGCTGTTGTCCAATTGCCATCTTTGCTACTTGACCGATACAGCCACAGCTGCCCGTAGCCTGTACGGAAATCGTTATAGACTACCACTGGGTAGCCATTAGAGTCAAGGCATATTGCTGGCAAGAAAGCGTTGGTACTCGTGATTGGTCGTGCTGGGTCCCATGTAATTGACCCCGCAGCATTAGGTAATCCCCGACGATATTGTAGTGTTGTCGTGGCATTATTAAAGACATAATGCACATATATTCCATCCCACCATAACGAGAATTTATTCCCACCAAGGTTGCTGCTTGTTGGTGTTACAGGTGTTTCAGCGGACCAATTCATACCACCATCAGATGAGGTACGGAAACAGATACTGGTGCCATTAGAATAGAAAACCCATATCCTTCCATATGCACCAAATGCCTTTCTCTGGAACGGCACGCCAGTTGCTGCTGCCCCTCCTGTTGTGTAGAAGGAACTGCTGTAACTTACTCTTGATGGACTTATTAGGCTAATCATATATCATACCTTACTGATGGCGGGGAATTTCACCCCGCCGATTCATTTGCCCTTATGTATTGACAATTAGGGTAATTGTGACATCGAGCAGCTCGGCAACATCAAACGAGACTGCAGGGCTCATCGCGGCCTTATGAGTTGCATCACCGGCATACGCAGCAACGGCGCTGTATGTGCCAGGCGCAGCATCATAATCGGTCGTGAAGCTGCCATCTGATACTGTTGTTGCTAACAGTGGCTCTACTGAGCCGTCTGGCTTAGAAACGTTGATTTTAACGGGGACTCCGGGCATTGGGTTGCCCGACTTTGTTTCGACTACTGTACCTTTGAATGTTACCATGTTTTTCTCCTTTGACAACCTGTAAGGTTATCGTGACCCTCTTTTTCTTTCTGCTACTTAGCCATTTGATGATACACTTGAGCACCTTGACGAGCCAGCGAAGGAACCTAATCACTTTTCGTCTTACCCGATTCACTATACCTCCTTTCTCAACAGTTATCATGGCATATAAACCTGACAGCACTGTTGTGTTATCGCACTTATTGGCCACCGCTCTTTTGTCTGTGGCTCGAGAATGAAACCCTCCAGCTTTGTGAGCGAGTCGTCCTTGAATCCAACACCAACACACATCTGGTGGTCAGCTATCTGTAGTATTCCTATAGGGGTATCCCACCAACCAGGTGTTGCGCAGAACTTGCCTACAAGGCCAGCTGCGAATTTCCCACATTCATGCTTATCATCGACAAATGGTAGGTAGGCTGCATCAACATGTGCGGCATTAACGAATCTGTCGATTTCTGACAATGGAATAGCCTCATAATATCCCTCAGTAACATTCAGATAAGCCTTTTGGAGGAATTCATTGAGCAAGAATATTGGCGCAATGTCGATTGAGGAATTGATAACCTTAGAGGCCGCTGGTGGGGTGATATTTATTGGTCTTGGAACAGATGATGTTACAAGGTTCCACCCAAGATATAGAGGTATTGTGCTGTCAAGGATGCAGTCCTCTGTTGCATGTACCCAAATACCCATATTCTCGTCTATGGTCATGAGGTCACTATTTGGCGTGTTGTCTGGAGTATAGAGCTTCCATGACTGCGTAGCCCCAAAATATGCCCAAATTACATCATATTTCCCTGCAATACTACTTAGCGCAACCTTGATGTCAACTTCCATAGTGATAGCCTCCCATTTCCTCTATTCCTGACAACTGGCATTATGATTTCATTCGCTTCGCCCTTTATACCTAGCCTTGCCATCTGTGCTGTCAGCAAGGTAATAAAATCTTCTTTCTCATAGTCATAAAGGGCACGTGAGCTACCATGCTTATGCATCCACGGGAATTCTGACCAAGACCACTCCCAATGAATATGAATGATATTCTGCTCACCTTTCTTGCCCTCTATAAGCCGTAAATGATATTGGTGGCCTATATCATCAAGTTGTCTCAATGTATCTAATTGGTCCTTCTCTGTTAAGGAAAGGTCATTGAATCCCCAGCCAATAGGCTCAAGTGCCAGGCGCAATTCATCCTTTCCTAAAGTAGTTGTACAGACATCATACTCTGGCTCACTTGGCATTTGAGCAAACTTATAGAGCATCTGCTGGAATAGTCGCATGAAGAAATCGACAATCTTATCAATCATTTCTTTCCTCCAGCCAAAAAGAGCAGATAATTGGGAAGAGCGCCCCCGGGGTGGGGGGTTGCGGGGTCTGCATTGAAATATTATACTCAAATGTTATCATTATGACCTCGTATACGCTAACATTATGCCAAGTAGATAAGCATATTGTGCCAGTGTACCAGAGTTATTTCGTGTACACCTTATTTGTACAAGCCGTCCGGCACCTGGCGACCCTTGTAGAGTAATTGCAGGTGTTGCTGCCGATATATGCACGTCACCAACTGCAAGGACAGTATCATTCACTGTTTGTGCGCCTGCCCACGCTTGGTCAATTGCATCATCGTCAGCATAGCATCTACCCTGTGCCTGCCACTGTAATGTATCACCAGGACTACCTGCTGCTACTGTCCAGAAGAAAGTTGCGGTAATTGTTCCTGCGTCCCAATCTGATGGCATTGCGAATGTCCACTGGGAAGTCTGAGGGTCACCATTGATAAATTGTAGAGTGTACACATCAATGCCATTGGATGAATAATTTACCTTTACTGGGCCCGAGCACCCGCCAGTTGTTGATGGCCAGCCACCAGCAGCGGTAAGGAATATCTGCCCAGCAGTCTTTGGCCCAGTTGCTCCTGTTATACCAGTAGCACCAGCACCACCACTCGGTCCTGTAGCGCCGGTAATTCCTGTTGCGCCAACGCCACCAGTTGGCCCTGTTGCGCCAGTAATACCAGTGGCTCCTACTCCACCTGTAGGCCCTGTTGCACCTGTCACTCCAGTAGCACCAGTTGCACCAATAGGTCCAGTAGCACCCGTTACGCCTGTAGCACCAACATAGGGCGCACCCGTTGCACCAGGACTACCTGTAGCACCCGTACTGCCTGTCGCCCCAGTTGCACCCGTTACACCTGTAGGACCAGTCGCACCAGTACTCCCAGTCGCGCCGGTAGCACCTGTGACACCTGTTGGGCCTGTAGCACCCGTGCTGCCTGTCGCACCGGTAACACCGGAAATTCCCGTAGGCCCTGTCGCACCGGTACTTCCAGTAGCGCCAGTCGCACCCGTAGCTCCTGTGACACCACTTATCCCTGTTGGTCCAGTCGCGCCGGTTGCCCCTGTTGCTCCTGTCGCACCGGTAACGCCTATTGGCCCGGTAGCGCCTGTACTTCCTGTTGCACCGGTCACACCACTTATCCCTGTTGGACCTGTTGCGCCAGTACTCCCCGTTGCGCCAGTTGCACCGGTAGCTCCTACTGGACCAGTTGCTCCAGTCGAACCCGTAGCTCCTGTCGCACCGGTAACACCCGTAGGCCCAGTAGCACCAGTACTCCCCGTTGCGCCCGTAGCACCAGTAACGCCTGTAGGCCCAGTCGCACCAGTTGCTCCTGTTGCACCTGTTACGCCGCTTATACCCGTAGGCCCAGTCGCGCCCGTCACCCCGGTCGCACCAGTGGCTCCTGTTGCACCGGTGGCTCCCGTCACACCCGTCGGCCCTGTTGCGCCCGTGCTGCCAGTCGCACCAGTCACGCCGCTAATGCCTGTTGGACCAGTAGCGCCTGTAGCTCCGGTTGCTCCTGTGACGCCACTTATACCAACAGGACCAGTAGCACCTGTAGCGCCCGTAGCTCCCGTTGCGCCGGTTACCCCAGTAGGCCCTGTCGCACCTGTACTCCCGGTTGCTCCTGTGACGCCTGATATTCCTATAGGACCGGTCGCACCTGTGCTTCCCGTCGCTCCAGTAGCTCCGGTAACTCCCGTCGGGCCAGTCGCACCAGTGCTTCCTGTTGCACCCGTCACCCCTGATATTCCAATGGGTCCTGTAGCGCCAGTACTACCAGTTGCGCCGGTAGCTCCCGTTACTCCTGTTGGGCCGGTTGCTCCGGTACTACCGGTCGCGCCGGTAACGCCACTAATGCCCGTAGGCCCAGTTGCACCGGTACTTCCGGTAGCCCCAGTAGCACCCGTCGCACCAGTAGCACCTGTTACACCCACAGGTCCAGTAGCTCCCGTACTGCCAGTTGCACCGGTTACGCCGCTTATACCTGCAGGTCCAGTTGCACCTGTCACCCCTGTTGCACCAGTAGCGCCAGTAGCACCTAAAGGACCAGTCGCACCCGTTGAGCCTGTAGCTCCTGTCGCTCCAGTAACTCCGACGGGTCCGGTTGCTCCTGTAGACCCAGTTGCCCCGGTTACACCGCTTATTCCTATAGGCCCCGTTGCACCTGTTGCTCCTGTTGCGCCTGTGACACCTGATATTCCTGCAGGTCCTGTTGCACCTGTGCTCCCAGTTGCACCTGTTGCGCCAGTTGCCCCTATTGGCCCAGTTGCGCCCGTGCTGCCAGTCGCACCAATAACACCACTAATACCTGTTGGACCAGTTGCCCCAGTCGAACCTGTTGCACCTGTCACACCACTTATACCAATAGGTCCAGTCGCGCCGGTACTACCCGTTGCGCCAGTGACACCAGATATTCCTATCGGGCCAGTAGCACCTGTACTGCCGGTAGCACCAGTGACGCCGCTAATTCCACTAGGACCTGTTGCACCAGTACTTCCCGTAGCACCTGTAACACCCGATATTCCTGATGGTCCTGTTGCACCAGTACTCCCGGTAGCTCCGGTTACGCCACTTATACCAGCAGGACCGGTTGCACCTGTACTCCCTGTCGCTCCTGTCGCGCCTGTAACACCAATAGGCCCAGTTGCGCCGGTACTTCCCGTTGCACCGGTAGCTCCAGTAGTGCCTGTAGGCCCTGTCGCGCCTGTTGCTCCCGTTGCCCCTGTAGCGCCTGTTACACCAGATATACCTATAGGTCCGGTTGCGCCCGTACTCCCAGTTGCGCCCGTTACTCCTGAAATTCCTTGGGGTCCAGTTGCCCCAGTACTACCTGTTGCACCTGTAACGCCGCTTATACCACTAGGCCCAGTAGCACCAGTTGCCCCAGTTGCGCCAGTACTACCTGTTGTACCTGTAGGACCAGTAGCACCTGTTGCGCCAGTAGCACCTGTCACACCTGAAATCCCTATCGGCCCAGTAGCGCCAGTTGCTCCTGTTGCTCCAGTACTGCCAGTAGTTCCTTGTGGACCAGTTGCACCCGTACTTCCTGTCGCGCCTGTGACTCCTGAAATGCCTATAGGCCCGGTCGCTCCTGTGCTTCCTGTTGCTCCTGTAGTACCTGTAACGCCAGCTGGTCCAGTTGCGCCTGTTGCACCAGTAGCTCCAGTGACTCCTGATATTCCTATTGGTCCAGTCGCTCCAGTACTGCCTGTAGCTCCAGTCACACCCGTAACGCCCGTCGGCCCAGTAGCACCCGTGCTCCCCGTCGCGCCGGTAACGCCACTTATACCAATTGGCCCAGTCGCGCCAGTACTCCCAGTAGCACCCGTTACCCCACTAATCCCTATAGGGCCAGTTGCACCTGTACCGCCAGTAGCGCCAGTTGCTCCAGTCGTACCAGTTGGGCCGGTAGCGCCAGTGCTTCCTGTTGCTCCGGTGACTCCGCTAATTCCTATAGGTCCTGTCGCCCCTGTCGCGCCAGTAGCGCCCGTTGCCCCAGTTGCACCCGTAGTTCCAATAGGACCCGTTGCTCCCGTACTCCCAGTAGCACCAGTAACACCAGATATACCGATAGGACCAGTCGCGCCAGTACTACCAGTAGCACCTGTGGCTCCTGTTACTCCTACAGGTCCAGTTGCTCCAGTCGCACCTGTTGCGCCTGTAGCGCCCGTTAATCCAGTAGGTCCAGTTGCGCCAGTACTACCAGTAGCTCCAGTGGCACCTGTTACACCTATTGGGCCAGTACTTCCGGTACTTCCAGTAGCGCCGGTTGCTCCCGTTACGCCAGTTGGACCGGTAGCCCCAGTTGCACCAGTTGCGCCGGTGACTCCCGATATTCCTGTTGGCCCAGTAGCACCTGTAGCGCCTGTACTTCCTGTCGCACCAGTGACACCGCTAATCCCTGCAGGCCCTGTTGCTCCGGTACTTCCTGTTGCACCTGTACTGCCTATAGAACCAATTGGGCCTGTTGCTCCCGTACTTCCAGTTGCTCCTGTGACCCCACTTATACCTGTAGGTCCGGTAGCGCCAGTACTCCCAGTCGCGCCGGTAGCTCCGGTTGCTCCTATAGGCCCTGTTGCGCCCGTGCTTCCTGTCGCTCCAGTTGCGCCCGTTAATCCAGTAGGACCAGTTGCGCCGGTACTCCCAGTTGCACCTGTAGCACCCGTCGCTCCTTGAGGTCCAGTAGCACCCGTGCTCCCAGTTGCACCAGTACTACCCGTAGCACCTGCAGGACCTGTTGCACCAGTAGCTCCTGTTGCGCCTGTCGCTCCAGTCACACCCATAGGTCCAGTTGCGCCAGTACTCCCAGTCGCACCTGTAGGTCCTGTAGCGCCAACAGAAACTGCACCTGTACTTCCTGTAGCACCTGTCGCGCCTTCAGGTCCTGTCGCTCCTGTTGCGCCGGTAGCACCTATCGGACCTGTACTTCCAGTTGCACCTGTACTACCAGTCGCACCTGTAGCACCTTCTGGGCCTGTTGCGCCAGTTGCTCCTGTAGCGCCTGTCGGGCCGCCTTGAGGTCCTGTTGCGCCTTCAGGTCCAGTCGCACCTGTCGCGCCTGTAGCACCAATACCGCCGGGTCCTGTAGCGCCTGTTGCTCCTGTGCCGCCTTCACCGGCTGGTCCAGTTGCACCTGTCGCACCAGTACTACCCGTTGCACCAGTACTTCCTGCTCCAGCAGGCCCAGTAGCACCGGTTTCACCTATAGGCCCAGTTGCTCCAGTTACACCTTGAGGACCAGGCCCTCCTGGAAATCCTGGGTCGCCTTGTGGACCAGTTGCGCCAGTACTACCAGTTGCGCCTGTTGCTCCTGTCGCACCGGTGGCACCTTCACCTGCTGGTCCAGTCGCTCCTGTTGCTCCAGTCGCGCCGGTAGTTCCCGTTGCGCCTGTCGCACCTGTTGCGCCTTGTCCAGCAGGCCCTGTTGCCCCTGTTGCCCCAGTTGCGCCCGTAGCGCCTGTCGCACCAGTGCCACCTTGTCCTGCTGGTCCTGTCGCACCGGTACTCCCCGTTGCGCCTGTCGCTCCAGTTGCTCCAGTAGCCCCTGTTGCACCTGTCGGCCCATGTTTTGGTGGATAAAGTACCATCTATATACCCTTAATACTTGCCCTCAACATCTGCTGTTGCCGGCTTCGAAATATCTGTCTGATAATAAATCATCTCGAGTCTGCGTGCTGCCCCTGCATATCTCTCAACAACGCGTTCTCCCGCGCTGAGTTCATTCATCTTCTGTGAGCTGTTGAAGCCAACGAACATTCTGTTTGGACCATTGTTAATTACTGTGACCTCAAACCAAGGAGAATATGGTGGAGTGTTCTTCAAGTCTATCCACATCAATTCACCATCAGTCTGACCAAGGCGGACAAACATGGTGTTGCCTTGATAGAGTTGGCTCTGATAGTATTGTGACTGGTATTGTGTGCCAAGCACTTTTTGGAGTGTTGGTGCGAGTGCAACTATCATTACACCCATCATCATTGCCTCGAAGACGGCGTTTGTGTACCAGTCAGATTTCTGTTCTTTTGCCATATTATCCTCCTATGTTGGTTTAACGGGTTCTTTATCTTTCCAGGCTTGTTCTAAGGCGTCCTTGAACTGACCGATAAGTGTATTGAGTGGACCACGCATAAGTGTTGTGTCATATTTCATCCGTTCAAGCTCTGTGATGTATTCCCTTGGGCTTTTAGCTGTAAATGGCAGCTGTCCTTCAACGACAATAAATGGTTGTACTAACCATCCACCATCTTGCGATATTTTCCACTCCGTTACTACCCAATTTACCATGCCCATACTCTTACCTCACCACGGCCACCAGCTCCTCCTGCTCCACCAACTTCTGCTCCATCAGAGGTCTTACCACCGCCTCCACCACCGCCCCCTCCTGGGGCTCCACCTGCACCTCCTGCGCCGCCATTACCGCCTGCACCTTGACTTGCACCTCCACCGCCACCTCCGCCTCCACAATCATTATATGTTCCTGCGGCACCGGCTGTGCCCACGCCTCCATTAACACCGTATCCCAATGCGCCACCTGCTGCCCCATTGCCCATGGAATAATAGCGTGTTTTTCCGCCAGCACCACCATCATAAGCAGTTCCACCAGATGACCTACCGCCCGCGCCACCTCCAGCTGCACCAAACAAGGAACCCCCACCAACATGAGCACCAGTGGAAGAACCAGAAGTATGACCTCCACCCCCACCGCCCCATTCAGCAGAGTAACCATACCAAGGAGATGCAATACCACCAGGTGCGCCTGCACCGCCTAAAACATACCCAGAAGTAGGCGCCGCTAACCCATAACGAGGAGCACCAGGAACACCGCTAATAGCACCAGCACCAGCAGAGCCACCTCCACCACCGCCGTAATAAGAGCCAGAATCAGTGCTACCCCCGCCTCCGCCTCCATAGGCTGTCAAGATAAGTCCAAATGTAGACTCTGTACCATCTTGGCCATGGGTAGCAGCAGCACCAGCTGCCCCTGCAGTACCAACAGTAACTGTTTCTGTGGCGCCTGCTATAGAAGCAGGTATCATCTTATATGTTTTAGCGCCTCCTCCTCCACCTCCACCACCGCTAGCAGTGGCAGAATCAGCACTCTTTTGCCCACCACCGCCTCCTCCGCCTGCGCCAATACACTCGACATAAACTGACGTTACGCCAGTGGGTTTTGTCCATGTACCATTAGAGGTAAATACCTGATAGTTCACTGCAACACCAGGCCCAGTCGCGCCGGTTGCGCCAGTAGCACCTACATAAGGTGCACCTGTAGCACCAGGACTGCCAGTTGCCCCTGTTGCACCTGTTGCGCCAGTAGCTCCTGTCACGCCTGTTGGACCAGTAGCGCCTGTTGAGCCTGTAGCGCCAGTTACGCCAGAAATACCAGTCGGACCAGTTGCGCCAGTACTCCCGGTCGCGCCTGTCGCTCCGGTAGCGCCTGTTGCACCTGTCCTACCCGTAATACCCGTAGGTCCAGTTGCACCCGTACTTCCAGTTGCACCTGTCACTCCACTAATGCCGGTTGGGCCAGTTGCACCCGTGCTGCCGGTTGCGCCAGTTGCACCAGTTGCACCGGTAGCACCTGTTCGTCCAGTAATACCAGTTGGGCCAGTAGCGCCTGTCGCACCAGTTGCGCCTGTTACACCTGAGATTCCTGTTGGGCCAGTTGCTCCTGTAGAGCCAGTCGCGCCTGTTGCTCCAGTCGCTCCCGTTGCGCCGGTAGCACCCGTTCTCCCACCCAAACCTGTTGGTCCAGTAGCTCCAGTTGCACCTGTCGCGCCAGTAACCCCTGAGATACCTATAGGACCAGTTGCGCCTGTACTACCAGTTGCACCCGTCGCTCCTGTCACACCTGTTGGGCCAGTCGCTCCGGTACTGCCAGTTGCTCCTGTTACTCCGCTTATACCAATAGGGCCTGTCGCGCCGGTGCTTCCCGTTGCGCCTGTAGCCCCTGTTACGCCTGTCGGTCCTGTCGCTCCGGTACTACCGGTTGCGCCAGTGACTCCTGATATTCCTGTTGGCCCAGTTGCGCCCGTAACCCCCGTCGCTCCGGTAGCCCCTGTTGCTCCAGTTGCGCCAGTTGCTCCCGTAAGTCCTGTTGGGCCTGTAGCGCCGGTACTCCCTGTTGCGCCAGTAACACCACTAATTCCTATTGGGCCTGTAGCGCCAGTTGCACCCGTAGCACCGGTCGCGCCGGTAACGCCAGTAGGTCCGGTTGCGCCCGTGCTACCCGTCGCGCCAGTCGCACCTGTAACTCCTGTAGGTCCAGTCGCGCCTGTACTTCCTGTTGCGCCTGTAACACCACTTATTCCTACAGGACCAGTTGCACCTGTTGAGCCAGTAGCGCCCGTTGCGCCTGTAGCTCCAACAGGTCCAGTTGCCCCTGTAGAACCTGTTGCTCCTGTAACACCCGAAATTCCAATTGGCCCAGTCGCACCTGTCGAACCAGTTGCACCGGTAGCTCCCGTAGCTCCTATAGGCCCAGTTGCGCCGGTACTGCCCGTTGCGCCCGTGACGCCTGATATTCCCGTGGGTCCAGTCGCGCCGGTGCTTCCCGTTGCGCCAGTCGCACCTGTTACGCCAGTTGGCCCCGTTGCTCCAGTGCTTCCTGTCGCTCCAGTTACACCAGAAATGCCAGTAGGACCAGTAGCACCAGTTGAGCCTGTTGCACCCGTAGCACCAGTAGCACCCGTTGCCCCTGTCCTCCCGCCCAAACCTGTAGGCCCAGTTGCGCCTGTAGCACCTGTCGCGCCAGTAACACCCGAAATACCAATAGGACCCGTTGCACCGGTACTGCCTGTTGCACCAGTAACTCCAGAGATTCCTATTGGGCCTGTTGCACCTGTGCTTCCCGTCGCCCCGGTAGCTCCTGTAGGACCAATTGGACCCGTCGCACCAGTACTGCCAGTAGCACCCGTGACGCCGCTAATCCCTATAGGGCCCGTCGCGCCGGTACTGCCCGTAGCCCCTGTTGCACCAGTTACGCCTGTAGGACCTGTTGCACCTGTGGCTCCTGTCGCTCCCGTAACACCACTAATTCCCGTTGGTCCGGTTGCGCCGGTAACTCCAGTTGCGCCAGTAGCGCCTGTACTGCCCGTTGCGCCTGTAGCGCCTGTTAAACCCGTGGGTCCAGTAGCACCCGTACTCCCGGTCGCGCCTGTTGCTCCGGTTACACCCATCGGTCCTGTAGCGCCGGTTGCCCCGGTTGCACCCGTCACGCCACTAATGCCAGTAGGGCCTGTTGCGCCCGTACTACCAGTTGCACCTGTCGCTCCAGTTGCGCCTGTAGCGCCTGTTAATCCTGTTGGTCCTGTTGCTCCAGTCGAACCTGTCGCGCCGGTAGCGCCCGTAACACCAATTGGCCCTGTTGCTCCTGTACTACCCGTTGCGCCAGTTACACCGCTAATACCAATAGGACCAGTCGCTCCCGTGCTACCAGTCGCGCCTGTTGCACCTGTAACTCCGGTCGGACCTGTTGCGCCTGTGCTCCCGGTAGCTCCGGTAACTCCTGATATGCCTATTGGCCCTGTAGACCCAGTACTACCAGTGGCTCCCGTTGCGCCTGTAACGCCTGTAGGCCCAGTCGCACCGGTACTGCCCGTTGCACCTGTCACTCCTGATATTCCTATAGGCCCAGTGGCCCCTGTTACACCTGTAGCTCCCGTTGCTCCTGTACTACCCGTAGCACCCGTTGCGCCAGTAAGCCCTGTTGGCCCAGTTGCACCCGTACTGCCCGTTGCACCAGTTGCTCCGGTCACACCTATCGGGCCAGTTGCACCAGTACTGCCAGTTGCTCCAGTGACTCCACTAATCCCTATAGGCCCGGTAGCGCCCGTTGAGCCTGTAGCGCCGGTTGCGCCCGTACTCCCCGTTGCGCCTGTAGCCCCAGTAACCCCTGTAGGTCCAGTTGCGCCCGTACTACCTGTAGCACCAGTCACTCCACTTATACCTGTAGGTCCTGTCG
>Ga0209048_10000310_pt1 | contig 53439 bp, 35 predicted proteins | sample FrelakmetCRP12CR_FD_187146 | JGI IMG/M metagenome (GOLD analysis project Ga0209048, IMG submission 187146) | Freshwater lake sediment microbial communities from the University of Notre Dame, USA, for methane emissions studies - CRP12 CR (SPAdes)... | ecosystem: Environmental > Aquatic >...
CGACGAACTCGAGCGGGAGATCGCGGCGGCGTCGGGGGACCCGGCGCCGACGACGCCCGAGAGCAAGCCGCCGTTGCCTGCGCGATTCAGACCCCGATCAAGCGGTTGGAAATAGCGGTACGTCCCCGCCGCTGTCCCTCGCTACCGGATGTTGCGGCGCTCGAGGTCGGCCAGCCGGCGCGCGACCTCCGGGATACCGGGACGCATCATCAGCGACAACCGCGCAGCGTCGATGGCCTGCGCCCGTCGCCCCTGCTGCTCCCAGTACCACGACCAGACGATCAACTCGTCCACGATGCCATCGACCGGCGCAAGAAGGTCCTTGGCACGCTCGAGCCGGCCGGTCCACGCGCATGCGAGCCCGAACGCCTTTCGGGTCGTCGGGCTCCCAGTGTCTGCCTGCCACGCGACGTCGAGATTCGCGTGCGCCTCTTCGAATCGCCCCTCGTCTATCGCGATCAACCCGAGACGCCGCCGTGCCGTCGGTTGTCGCGGGTCGAGCGTCACCGCCAGCTCGAATTGCCTTCGCGCATCCGCGAACGACCTCGCCCGAGCGTCGCGCGGCAGCCCTCCGAGTTCGGCACGCGCCTCGGCGAGCATTCCCTGGTTCGCGCGCCAGGTCGCACCGATCGGCAGCAGGAAGGGCGACGCCACAGCGAGGACGATCAGACTCGTTGCGATTGGCAGGACCATTGCGCCCACCGATATCGGGGCGTGCAGTCGCCTGAGTCTGGCGGCCAGCAGGCCAAGCAAAACGAACAGCGGCAGCCACGTCCACCGGTCGACCACTTGGCGGGCGTCCATCAGGCCGTGGACCAGCACGACGAGTGCGCCAATCCATGCACCGCGAAACCAGACGCCGAGGCGCGCCCGTTCGCCAACCAGAATCGCCGCCAGGACCGCCCCCACCAGCGCGGCCCAAATGGTCATGCCGAGCAAGCCAAGCTCTAGCCAGAGGCTCAAGTAGAGGTTGTGGGAATACGTGAGGAACGGCACCTGGATCAGCAGGGCGTAGCGTGATAGCGCCATCGCGAACTGGCTCCCCGGCCCGATTCCCGTTACGGGGAAGTCCTGGATGAGCACGAGGCTGTTGCGATACACGTTGAGCCGATCGGGGCGGTCGAAGATCTCTCCCAGCCGGAGTCCGCCGAACGACGGGGCAATCACGTGGGTTGCGGTGGCAACCAGCAACAACGCGACGGCCACGCACACGGAGGCGACGACTCTGCCGGACATTCCGGCTCGCCTGGTCCACGCCCACGCAGTCGCCCAGGCCAGGCAGCCGACGGCGAGCGCTATCCACGCGCCCCGCGAGACGACGAGCGCGATCGCGAACACCATCACCAGGGCACTAGCGCCCGCCGCGACGCGCCACCCCTTCCCTCCCTGCGCGGCGGCAAGGGCAGCAGCCAACGGCACCAGGCCTTCCAGGAGCGTGGCCACGCTGTTCGGCATCGGGACCCACACGGCGAAGCGGGGCACGAGACTCCCAATCGCCGCGCCGACCCGAGAAAGTGATTCGACCTTGACGTCGTAACCGAGGTAAGGGAACTGGAGGATCACGTAGAGGGCAATGGCGGCGCCGGCGAGTGTGCTCAGGATTGCGATCACCCGCCAGAGGACATCAGACCTGCAGAGGCGGGAGAGGAGAGCGCAGACAAGGGCGCCGACCCAGTACCACTGCACCGCCTCATGCGCTGAGGATCGCTCCCAGGCGACGCCGAGGGCAACCGCCGCGCTCACGGCCAACGCGGCCATCAGCCCGTCGAACCAGAGCAGGTCGCGGACTACCGACTTCGCGAGGTTACCGGCCACCGTCCCGCCTCGCCTTGCGGCCCCCCAGGTACACTTCGCGAGCCTCCTGGTAGGCCGCTACCAGCCCCCGTGCGACGTCGCGCCAATTATGGTGCTGCTCGACGTATCGTCTTCCCGCGGTTGCGAGGCGCGCCCGGAAGTCCGGGTCCCCGAGAACACGGACGGCGTGCCGCGCGATTTCAGGGGCGGAGTCGCCGACGAGAAAATCACGGTCTCTCTGAGCGAAGAGGCTGCCGCAGGTGCGCGAGGTGCTGACGACAGGCACACCTGACGCCATCGCTTCGAGGATCTTGTTCTGGATGCCGACGCCGTACAGCATCGGCGCCACGGCGACCGTGGCCTGGGCCATCCAGGAACGGATATCCTCGACGTAACCGGTCACCTGTATCCGGCGATCGGCCGCCAGGGCAAGCAGGTCCCGCGGCGGTCCCTTTCCCACGATCGCCAGCCTCGCCTCGGGGCAGGACTTCCACACCTCCGGCATGACGTCGCGAGCGAGGAACAGCGCCGCCGCCGCATTCGCGTGGTAACTCATCTTCCCGCTGAACAGGACCATCGGCGGATCGGATGGAGGTCCTCCCGGTCGGAAGTAGCTGGTGTCCACCCCATTGGGGACGACCACCACCGAACGCGCGGCGTCAGGCCCGGCGAGCCGGATGAACTCGTCGCGGTCCAACGGAGAGGTGATGACCGTCCGGTCGAATTCTCGAGGGACTCGGGCTTCGAACCGACGCGTGCGAGGCAGGTCGACGATGGCCATCATCCGCTGGCTGAAACCGGGCGCCCGGCGGGCGGCCTGCTCGAATAGCAGTGTGATCGAATCCACCGCGTCGAAGACGCGCGGCAGCGACGTGATTCCGCGCGCCAGCACCGCGCCGCGCAGATGTTCGACGTGCATGACGTCGAACGCGCCGGAGCCCGCGAGTTCCCGGAGGTGCCGCTCGAGTCCCGGGTGGTGCGAATAGGCCGCCTGCAGCGGGAGCCGGCCGGGGAGGGCCATGAGGCCGTTCCACAAAGTCCGCGCGCGGGTCATCGGAAAGACATCGACGCGGGCGCAGCACTCGCGGAGCGCGTCAACCGACCCCCACTGGTCCTCGGGCGGCTGGAGCGCGACGAGGTGGACCGAATGCCCCTCTCCGGCCAGGGCGCGAATGAGCTGGTACGGCCGGACCCGGATCGCCGAGGGGATGTACGGCGTGGCGAAGAGGATGCGCATCAGCGGCTATCGAAAGGGAACGGGCTCCCCTCTCAGGGGCGGGGTCTTTTCCGGGTTCTGGGCAGGCTCGCCCAGAATTGCCGCACGCCCCGCAGTTTCGCGCGGTTCTTGCTCGGGTTTCGCCGCAGGTGTCGGACGAATCCTGCTCCGTTCACCAGGCTCACGAAGATCGCCGTCGGCAGTCCGTGGTTCTTGCGAAAATACCGCAGTTTCGTTTCGACGAGGAGCGCCAGCGACCGATCGCTCACCTGCTCCGAACTCTTGCCACGATAGTGGAGCATCTCGACCTGGGGAAGCGCGTAGATCTGCCAGCCCGCCTTCCTGGCGCTGAAGCACCAATCGAGTTCCTCGGTGTACAAGAAGTACTGCTCATCGAGCGGGCCAATACGTTCGATGACCGCCTTGCGGATCATGAAACACGCACCGTCCACCCAATCACATTGATAGGGTGAGGAGCCAGAGGGAGGAGCCGGTTCGTCGCCGACGATCAGTCTGAGTGCTCTGCCGATGTTCTGCGACGTCCGGACTTCTGTCAGTGGAGTCGGGAAGTTGTACCCGCAGGACTGAAAGGTCCCGTCAGGATAGAGGATTCTGGGTCCGCAGATGCCGGCATCCCCGTGTGTGTCCAGGAATGCGGCCATCTCCGCAATCGTACGGGGAAAGACGACGGTGTCGGGATTGAGAAGCAGTACGTGGCGCCCCAGAGCCCGTCGAATTGCCACGTTGTTGGCGGCAGCAAAGCCCCGGTTGTCCGGGTTGACGACGAGCTGGACCTCAGGGAACTCCCGGGTGACCATATCCGGGCTGCCGTCCGACGAGCCATTGTCCACCACGAGGACTTCGCACGACAGGCCGGCGGTGGCAGCCACCGACTGCAGGCACGCGCGCAGCAGTGCGCACGTATTGTAGCTGACGATCGACACCGTAACGTCGGGAGTGGCCATGGCGGACAGGTAATAGATTAGCAGGAACCCAATGGCCGTGGGTCCCTTGGGATGGTGGGCTCACCGCACGCCGGACCCGGTGCGGGCGCTATGCGGCCTCGCTGGCGCGCCGTTGGCGCTCTGCCACGGCTTCGACCTTGAGCGCGCCCGATGCCAGGGCTGCGAAGCAGTTGTCCTTCGTCAGGAGGACCAGGAGATGTGTGGCGATCAAGCTCAGGTCTTCGATACGCTGAACACTGTCCGAGGCGATGACGAGCGTCTCGCGGGCAAGACGCCGCAGTTCGGCTCCCTTGCTTCCGGTCATGCCCACCGTCAGGGCGCCGTTCTGGTTCGCGTACTCGATCGCTTTGATGACGTTCGGGGAACTGCCGCTCGTGCTGATGCCAATGACAATGTCGCCCGGGCTCATCCAGGTACGAAGCTGTTCGACGAAGATGTCCTCGTAACTGAGGTCGTTGCCAACCGCCGTGATCGTCGAAGCGCTCTCGGTGAGCGCCATGCATTTGAGCCGCCGCTCGGCCTCCGGAGGCGTCGTGAGCTTGGTCAGGTCGGTCGCGAGGTGCGAGGCTGTCGAGGCGCTCCCGCCGTTTCCACAGACGAACACGGTGCGTCCGTCCAGATACGCCTCGGCCAGCTGCCACGACACCCGTTCGAGCAGATGCGTGTCGAGTTCGAGGAGCGCCACTACCACTTCGTCGATATACTGCTCAGGTCTGGTCAGCATGGGGGGCTCAGCAGGCGCCTCTGCCGCGTATCACGACGAGCGGCGTCCGCGCGAGAATGGCGAGGTCGAGTCCAAGACTCCAGTTGTCGATGTAGTGCATGTCGAGCTCGACGCGCCGGTCGTAGGTGGTGGCCTGCCGTCCAGAGACTTGCCAGAGACCGGTCAGGCCGGGTTTTACCGTCAGGAGCTTGTCCGCGTACGGACCGTACTTTGCCAACTCCTCCGGACAGATCATCCGTGGGCCGATCAGGCACATCTGCCCCTTCAGCACGTTCACGAGTTGGGGCAGCTCATCGAGACTGAACTTGCGGAGCACGCGGCCCACCGGTGTGACGCGAGGATCGCGTTCCAGCTTGTACTTGGCGTGGAACTCCCGATGCAGGGCCGGGTTCGCCCGAATCAAGTCGTCGGCCTCCGGCACCATCGTTCTGAACTTGAACGCGTCAAACTCGACGCCCCCCCGCCCCTTCACGCGCCGGCGGTGGAACACCTGGCCCGGACTCGTGATCTTCACGGCCAGCGCGGTGATCGCCATCACCGGCAGCAGGCCGACGAAGGCCGCCAGCGCCAGCGGGAACTCGACGAGGTACTTGAGCGCGAAGTTGACGGGTTTAGTCAACGGGAGGGCGGAGGCCGTCGGCGTGTCCGCGAGGTAGGCACCGCCGGCCGAGCCAGCGGCGCTTGGGAACTGCTCGGTGGACTCCCACGAGACCATGGAGGCGCTCGGCGTATCGGGCAACGTAGCGCCGAGCGGTCGCTGCGCGGGATGAGTCGCCAGGGTCTCAAACAGGACATTGCCCCTTTTCACGCCCGAGATCCGATGATCTGTCGGGGGTTTTCGCGACAACCTCGGCCCCATGTGGGGCACGAACACAGTCTTGGCCAATGTGGGCACGTGTAATTACCTGGGCGCGGCCAGTGCATGAGTCACGCCAGGATTGTCTCCGGGCCGCTAACACCAGTTAAGGCTTGGTTGGACAAGAAGTTACGCGCAGCGCTCGCTGTGTGGCACCATTGAACTCCTCACGGCGGTTTTCCCGGGAATTCTGGATTTAAGTCTGCCTCCTGTACGCCTTCTTCGAAGTCGCTGCCGGCGTCGGTATGGAACGGCATGCTAGACTGCAGATTGGTCAGCACCCACTGAACCGCTCCCTCAGCCGCGCTGGAGACGATGCCGACTATTCCGTTGACGTTCGACGCGTTGGCCGGTCTCGCGCTGGGTTTCGCTTTTGCCTTGGTTTGCCTGAGGAGCCTTCCGCGCGCGGTGCTGTGGTACGTCGTGCTCGGCTGGATCCCGGTGTTCCAGGTGGCGACGCTCAGCGGCGCCGAGTTCAGCACCGGGTTCATGCAGGTCGAGTGGCTTGCGACGATCATGATCGCCGTTTGGATCCTACAAAGACCGCCCGGACGCCTTCCCGTCATCGAGAGGACCCGCTTCAACGCTCCGCTGCTGTGGATGATCCCGCTGTCGGCCGTGTCGATCGTCTCAGGTTCTCTCGGGTTGGACCCGATGGTTGACGCCAGCCACGTGAAACTCGCGGTGTCGATCGGTCAGATCATGCTGTTCGTCTGGCCCATCGGTGTCTATCTGGTCGTGGCCAATACCATTGCGACGACGGAGGCAGTGCGACAGGTCGTTCGCGTGATCATCGTGCTCGGGATTCCGGCGATCGCGCTGCCGTTTGTCCCCAGGCGGGTCGACCCTTACCTCGTGTGGAGTGTCTACTTCGCGCTCGCAGCCGCGCCATTCTGCTTCGCCGCAAGTCTCTTCCCGTTGTCGCCGGTGAGGAGGGTGGGGATGATCGCCGTTGCCCTCGCGCCGACTGTCTACGGCTTCCAGACCGGCAAGGCTACTTGGTACGTGGTGTCTGTCGTGGCGTTCTGCGTGATTTCGGCGCTGCGAGCCCGCCGGCTGCTGCTGGTCTTGTTGCCGCTGGCCCTCGGCGCGTATCTTCTGGCATACGTGCCGCTGACCGGGTCCTGGCTTCCTCGGTCGATGCAGCGAGTGGTTGTCCACGAGGAGGACGAGCAGAGTCTCGGCGGGACGGCTGGGCGTGACGCGTTGGCGGTCGACGCGATCAGAATCTGGGCCCGATACCCTTTGTTCGGGGTCGGTCCAGGCAACAACTACCCGTACATGGACCACTACTCGACGATCGCCACGGCCCACGGCCAGTACATGAACATCCTCCTCGAACTGGGCATCGTGGGCCTCGGATGCTATCTGGCCTTTGTCGTCGGGGCGTTCAAGACAGGCCTCGAGCTCGCGCGGTCCGTGACCAACGGCTTTCACGAGGTCTTCGTCGTTGGCTGGCTCGGACTTTTCGCGGGCCTGGTCGGCGTGGGGGGGCTCCTCGGTGATTACACCCTGCCCAGTATTCGGAACGACGGACTTCTAGCGTTCTCCTGGTATTACCTCCAGTGGGTCATGCTCGGCCTGATGGTCGCCATCAAACGAATCGAGGCACGATGAAGGCATTCCTGCTAGCGGGCGGACTGGGCGTGCGGCTGCGCCCGATCACGCTGGAGATACCGAAGTGCCTGGTGCCAATTTGCGGCGTGCCACTGCTCGAGATCTGGCTTCGCCTTTGCGAGCGGCATGGCATCGACGAGGTGCTCCTCAACGTCTCGCAGCATGCGGACCGCGCCCAGTCGTTTCTCGACCGTCGGCCTAGTGAGAGCATCCGGGTCCACCTCGTCAGGGAGGAGCACCCCTTGGGCACGGCGGGGACCGTCCTGGCAAACCGCACCTTCGTTGCGGGGGAGGAGAGCTTCTGGGTGATCTACTCGGACAACCTCACGAACATGGCCCTCGAGCGCATGCGCGCCTTCCACCACGCCCACGATGGCCTGTTGACGATGGGGCTGTTCCGGACGGCATCGCCGCAGTCGGCGGGTATCGTCGAACTCGACGAATCAGGCCGAGTGATCGCTTTCGCGGAAAAACCCGACAAGCCTCGGTCCGATCTGGCTAACGCTGGCATCTACCTCGTCCGACAACCTGTACTGGAACTGATCCCGGCTGACCGCCCGCTCGTTGATTTTGGCCACCATGTTCTGCCGAATCTGGTCGGGCAGATGCACGGTTACCCGATCCCGGAGTTCTACGTCGACATTGGAACTCCGGCGGCCCTGGCCCGAGCCGAAGCCAACTGGCGCTTGTTGCAGGCGAGGGGTTCGAGAGGTTCCGACGCCACCGGACAAGGAGAAGCACCGGAATGATCATCTCGAGAACGCCGTTCAGGCTGAGCCTCGTCGGCGGCGGATCGGACTTGCGCGAGTACTACCGCACGCGCCCAGGGGCTGTCGTGTCGATGGCGATCGATCAGCACATGTACGTCACCGTGAACAAGCGGTTCGACGACAGCATACGGGTCTCCTACACGAAGACCCAAATCGTTGACCATGTCGATGACCTGGAACACGGGCTTATCAGGGAGGCCCTGAAACACACGGGGATCACCAAGGGTGTCGAAGTGACGACCGTTGCGGACCTTCCGGCCGGAATCGGTCTTGGATCTTCGTCCAGCCTCACCGTTGGCGTCCTCAATGCCCTCCACGCCTTTAAGGGCGTGTACGTGACTCCCGAGAGACTGGCAAGGATGGCCTGCGAGATCGAGATAGAAATCCTCAAGAGCCCCATCGGCAAACAGGACCAGTACATTGCCGCTTACGGCGCCTTCCAGCACATCCGGTTCAACGGGAACGAAAAGGTGACCGTGGAGCCAATCATCTGCCGCGCGCAGGTACGGCAGAGACTCTTCGACAGCCTGCTCCTGTTCTACACCGGGATCAACCGGGATGCGGGCTCGGTGCTGGGCGAAGTCAGGCAGAACATCACGTCCGCGCCCTCCGCGACCGGGACGCTCGACGCGCTGGTGCAATTGGTCGAGGAACTCCTCCGGATGCTGTCGCGGGGCAAGCTCGATGGCGTCGGCGAGCTGCTGGATCGGTCGTGGGCGCTCAAAAAGACAATGGGCTCCAAGGTCACGAACGGCACCCTGGATCGACTCTACCGGCTTGCGCTGAAGGCCGGAGCGAAGGGCGGCAAGGTGTCGGGCGCGGGCGGCGGCGGGTGCCTTCTGCTGTACGTCGAGGGCAATGCGCAGGCGTCGGTCCGCCAGATTATGCGGCGCAAGGGCCTGAAGGAGATCCGCTTCTCGCTCGATCCGGACGGGAGCAAGATCATCTTCGCGGGCTAACCTGGGTTCGTGAAAACGGGGCTTCAGCCACCCGTTTTCCGCCAGCCGTGCACCGCTTGGCGGTACAGCTCCTCCATCTCGCGCAGGTGACGATCCAGGCCGAATTCACGTTCGACCAAAGCTCGCCCCGCCTTCCCCATCGATTCTGCCAACGCCGGATTGGCCAGCACTTTGTTGAGACACCGAGCCAGATCCGCGGCGTTGCCAGCCTCGAACAGGAGGCCCGTGACCTCGTCGCGCACGATCTCCGCCGTCCCGCCGGTCCGGCTACCCACGATCGGACGACCCATGGCCATCGTCTCCATAAGTGCGAGTGCGGCCGGCTCGGGAGTCGTGGTTGCCACGACCACGACGTCCATGGCCTGGATCACATCTTGGACGTCGCCGCGCCAACCTGTGAAGGCGAACCTCGATTCGAGACCGGACGCACGCAACTGCCGCCGGAGTTCCTCCTGGTAGGGCGGGTTTTCCAGCGCACCCACGAAGAAGAACCGGGTGGCGGGGAAGTCGTTCAAGACCGAGGACGCGGCCCCGATGAGGGTCCGGTGGCCCTTGTACGGGAGCATCTGACCGAACAGCCCAACCGCCCTTTCACCCGCCTCTACGCCAAGTTCGTGCCTGACCGACGCGGACGCAGGGGCGTCGAGGCGGAAGCGCGAGAGGTCAATTCCGTTGTAGACCGTCCGCAGCTTGGCCGGATCGATTCCAGTCATGGTCAGATTGCGGGTGACCGCATCGGAGGGACCGATGACCCAGGCGCAGGAGCGTCCGACGAAGCGGTACAGGTACCGGTTCACCCGGTGGATCCGCTTGATGTTGTGTTCGTGCCACAGATGGGGCACATTCGTCAGCCGCGCGGGGACCGCGGCGTAGAGTGAGGTCGGGTACGAGATTGAGTGGACGAGGTCGATCCGGCGCTCACGGATGATCTGGGCGATCTCTCGCCCCACCCTCCAGAACGCACGTGCGAAGTGAGCGAGCGACTTTGGATCGAGGGTCGTTTCGAGCAGGATACGGCTGTATGACGAGGTTCCCGTGAAGGGAACTTCGCGGCGCTCCAATTCGCGAACGAGCCGAACGTTGGCCGAAGGAACGAACGCGGCGCACTGATGACCCAGCCCTTTGAAGTGGTCCAGGTCGCCGAGGAGCACGACCTCCGCTCCGCTCAGCGTCGGCGAATCGCTGACGTAGAGGATGTTCATGGTCGGCTGGACAGGCCGTGATGGGCGACCACCCGCCGATAGACATTGATGGTCCGCTCGGCGGTGGCGCCCCATGTAAACGTCTGCGCCCTCGCGAGGCTCTTGCCGCGCAGCTCCGCTCGCGTGGCCTCCGAGGTGAGGACGGCCCGCAGGTGGCTCGCGAGCGCCGACGGCGTTTCCAGGTCGAACACGAGACCGGCGCCTCCAAGCACCTCGGGGATCGACCCACGCGAGGACCCTACGACTGGCACGCCGCATCGCATCGCTTCGACGAGCGGCAGTCCGAATCCCTCGTACCACGACGGGAACACGAAGACTGACGCCAGGTTCATCAGCAGCACGAGATCGGCAGTCGACGGACGCGCGATGAACCTGAATCCCGGGAGGCCCAAGACCTCGGCGACCGCCGGGCGCGGCGCGGGCTCTCGGCTGAAGAAGACGAGGTCCACCGCGCCCCGGACGGGATCGGGCAGCGCGCGATAAGCATCAACGGTGGCCTGCGGATTCTTGATTCCGTCGGCCAGCACCACGAGGTCTCTGAGTCCGAATCGTCTCCGACAGTCGCGGAGCAGTTCCTCGTCCGTGATGACGCAGAACTCCTCGCTCGCGGCTTCGTGGATCGCGACTATCCGTTCGAGGGGGTAGCCGCTCCTTCGGGCGATGTCAAGCCTCGCATGCTCGCTGATCGTGATGACCGCGTCCGCCTGCCGCAGCGCCCGACGCGTCTTCCACCCCAGATACGCCATCAGCGCGATCTGGCGTGGCCGTTTTCCGAAGCCTCGAAGGTGTTTCCTCATCGGAAAGAGATTGAGGCTGTCGTGCACCGTGACGACAAGGACGTAGCGCCCTCTTGGTCCGTAGTTGCCTGGGTAGTGCGCCAGGTCGATGCCATCGCGCTCCATCCACCCCGCAATCCGTCGGTCGTTGAGCGCCGTACTCAGCGGCGAACTCCACGGCAGCTTCCGGACGGTCACGTTGGGAGCAATGTCGGCCGATTCCAACGGCGCCTTCTCGTCGGCGTAGTAGATGAACTGGTCCGACGGAGCCACCACAGGCAGGTTCCTGGCCAGGTGGAAAACGTAGGTCCTCACGCCGCCGGTCAGCCCATGCGAGAGGTAGCGGATGTCGAGGCCTATACGCATCGGCCAGGCTCTCCGTCAGGTCTCCAGTCGAGGCTGCAGGAAGCGATTCGCAACGGGCGTTTGCGCGACCAGTTCCGCGCGCTCCGAAGGATCAAGCGAGAGCCTCCAGAATAGGACCGCATAGAGGACGCCGGAGAGTGCGGCCACCGCGAGCAGGACGATCGAATCGACGTTCAGCAGCGAGTAGGCGATGCCGAGCGGAGCGTAAGCGACAACGGCCGGTCCTACCGTCGGGAACACGACGTGCCGTGCGAACTGCGCCCAGCTTACGCCGAGCTCCCTCAACAGAAAACTGAGAAACACGACCTCGAGCATTATCGCTGGCAACGTCGAACCAAGCGCCACACCCACGATCCCCATCCGTCCGACGAGCCACACGCTCAAGACGAAAGTCAAGATCGCCCGCGGGATCTGATAACGCCACAGGACCGGTCCGATTCGTTTCGTTCCGACGAGGATCGAGTATCCGGCATGATTGTATGCCGTCACCGCGAACGCGATGACCAGCACCTGCACGACACGGAAGTGCGCGGCAAACGGTCGCCCCATCCACACCCGCAGGAGAAGCGCCGCACAGAAACCGAGTGACAAGACCAGCGGCCACGCGAGCCCGGTCGTGTACTTCGTCATCCGCAGGAACAGCGTTCTGAGCCCTTCATGGTCACCGCGCCCGTGCAGGTGCGCAGCGAGCGGGGTGACGGCCTGAACGAGGGTCGTGGGGACACTGTAAGCCAGCTGGTACAGCTTCCAGCCGGCGGAGAAGTAGGTCACCATGGCCACCGGCAGAAACCCCGCAATTACGAGGCGGTTGGTCTGCTCGCTGACCAGACTGCACACCGACAGCACGAGAAGGGTTCCGCCAAATGACACGAGCGCCCGTGCACGGGCCAGGCGGGCCAGGCGCAGGCGCAATTTCAGTCCTGGTACTTCGCCAAACGCCCACCGTGATTGGGGAATGCCTGCGCCGAGATGGACGAGCGCCTCCATCGTTACGATTGCGACGAGGCCGAATCCCGTGAGCAGGAGGCACACGGCACCCAGGAATTTGGCCGCCACGACGAGGATCCAGAGCTGGTTGCAGCGATCCTGGCGCTGGGTGCCCAGCAGAATGGCCTGGAAGGTGGCGAGCGGCATGCGAAGCGCGAATCCGCAAATGGCCACCCGGAATACGAGCTGCGCCTGCTCCTGCATGCCAGGCGGAACCTGGAGAATCTGAACCAAGCGCGGAACCGCAAGGAGACTCACGAGCGGGACGGCGGCCAGCGCACACAGGACCGTCAACGTAGTCGATGCCGCTTCGTTGAGCCCCTGCCGATTACCACGTCCAGAGTCTGCGGCAACGGACTGAGCCAGGGAAGGGACGAGACCGAGTTCGAGCAGTCCCATGTACCCCGTCACGGATCCAATTAGCAGCCAGATACCGGCAGCCGCATCCCCTATCCGGTGGACGACGTAGGGAAACAGCAGGAGGTTCGTCGCGAGGTTAACCGTGAACCCCACGTAGTTCCACGCTGTGTTTCGTACGAGGACACGCTTGACGTTGAGTTGTTCGGTCACAGTCCTGTCATCGGAGATTGGGAGAGCTCGAGCGCAACTCTCCGCGCCGCGGTCCGTTCCCGGCCGCCAGTGGGACCATCCATACCAAGAAGGCGTGCCTGTCGCGCTGAGGGTCTCATGTGCTCGGGCATAGTACCATTATCAGAGTGCGTTTGGTCACTTCGCACGGTTTCCCAGCCCACGTCACGGGATGCGGACTACCAGTTCCGGAGCCTCGCGGCGTGGCTTCACTCCTCGGCGGCGGCCCGGAGGTCGTCTGCGTCGAACGGTGCTCCCAGGTAAGAAGCGCGAGGTCCTCGCGTGGGCCGACGACCGAGACCGCGACCCAGCCGTCTGCCGCAGCGCGATGTTGGAGTTGGTCGCTGCAGTTTCGAGCTACACTGGGCAGCGTCGGCGCCAGCTGTGTATTCCGACTGACGGTCGCGGGACGATAGGATTGCGGGTCAGATAGAACATGCGAGTGCTTCTCATCTCGTCCTGGTTTCCGTATCCGCCGGTTAACGGGAGCAAGTTGCGGGCCTACCACCTGATTCGTGAGTTGGCCACGCGGCACACTCTGACGCTTCTCTCGTTCGCGGAATCGCACGAAGGGTCCGACGAAGACACCGCACGGCTGAGGGAGTTTTGCGAGGCGGTCACGATTGTGAGGGGCCACCCGTTCAAGCACGGACCACTCACGGCTGGCGGCCTGTTCTCGCCTGTGCCCCGCTCTCTTGTGCAAACGTACAATCGGGACATGCAGTCCCGCGTCGCGGAATCGCTGCCCGGTCACGACCTGGCGATCGGCCTACAGATCGGCAGCGCGTTGTACCTCCACAAGATCCGGACTCTTCCTCGCGTACTCGAGGAGGCCGAAATTGGCTGGCTTCAGGCCCGTGTCGACAGGGAACGCGGTCTGACGAGGCGAGCCCGTCTGACCCTGACGTGGTGGAAGTACAGGCGGTACATCCAACGCACGGTCGCGAGCTTTGAGCGGACCACCGTGGTTTCGGACGTCGAGCGTACCGCCCTGATTCGGACAGGTTGCGATCCAATGCGCGTGAGGGTCGTGGCGAACGGCGTGGCACGAGCCGACCTCACAAGGCCCCTTGAACCCCGATTGCCAAGGCTGATCTACCCCGGCGCAATGACCTACTCGGCGAACTATGATGCGGTCCGGATGTTCCTGGGCGACATCTGGCCCGTGATCCGAGGCGCGCGACCCGACGTGTCGTTCGTTGTCACTGGCTCCACGGATCGCGTGGACATGCAGGGCCTGCCGGCCGCCGAAGGCGTGACGTTTGCCGGGCACGTGGATGACGTCAAGGGGTTGGTCGCGAGAAGCGCCGCGTGCGTGGTCCCTCTTCGTCTGGGCGGTGGCACTAGGCTGAAGATCCTCGAGGCCATGGCCCTCGGAACACCGGTCGTCTCCACCTCCAAGGGGGCCGAAGGGTTGGCCGTCACGCCGGATCAGAACATCTTGATCGCCGATCGACCGGAGGACTTCGCCGGGCAGGTACTCCGGCTCCTCGACGACCCGGCGCTCGCTGAACACCTGACCACGAACGGACGCGGCCTGGTCGAGCGGTCGTACACATGGGATAGGATCGGCGCTGAACTCGAAACCGTGCTTCTTGACGCCGTGGACACCTTCCACCGGGGGCCCCGTCCGTGATGGTATCCAGCCCTCTCTCTCCGAGTCGGGACCCCCTCGAACGAAACAGTGCTCGCCGGGAGTTCCTAGTCAGCTGGCTGTGCCTGTCGATCCTGATATTCGTCGTCGGCTCCTTCCCGTATCTGTATGCCGCCCTGTCCCGGCCGCCCGACCGGGTTTACACCGGGCTAATGTTCGACGTCCCCGACCACGCCCAGTACTGGTCGTGGGTGACGGCCTCGCGTGGCGGCTTGTTCATCAGCAATACGATGACGCCGGAAACCAATCCGCCCACATTCATGAACCCGATGATGTGGCTGTTGGCCAGGATCAAGACAGGGTTCGGGCTGTCGTTCCCGGCATTGTTCCAGGTTTGGCGCGCGGCGGCGACGTTGCTGCTGGTCGCAGCTGTGTTGGGGCTTTTCCGCGCCATCGTGCCGGATCGGGAGCGCCGGCGCACGGCACTCTGGGTGGCGCTGATCGGATCCGGCTTCGGCTGGGCGCTTGTTGTCCTGAAGGCAGGGCTCCGACTCCCAGACGTGCCGTTCCCGATGGACCTGTACATCGTGGAGCCAAACACGTTCTTCGGCTTGCTGGCGTATCCGCACCTGATTCTCGCCCAGGCGCTCCTCCTGTTGACGCTCCTCGGCATCTGGCAGGCGTATCGCGGCACTGGCTGGCCGGCCCACGTGCTCGGCGGCGCCTCGGCGCTGGGCCTGGCCCTGTCTCACCCGTACGACCTGCTGACGGTCTACGCGATCCTGCTGGGGTTCGGGGTATGGGCAATGGCGCGGGCGCGCACCATCCCGTGGCCTCTCGTCGTTTCGGGCATCGTCATTGTGGCCTGCTCCGCACCCACCGCGTTCTACTATCAGAACCTGACGGCGCACGACGCGCTCTGGCGATCGATCCTGGCGCAGTACTCCAATGCGGGCGTCTGGACACCGGCCCATTTCCACCTGGTTGTCCTGATGGGCCTCCCCCTGTTACTTGCCCTCGGAGGCCTCGTTCCCGCAGCGCCGCGCGACGAGAGATTCTGGTTTGTCGCGATCTGGGCCTCTGTCGGCCTGGGTCTCATCTACCTGCCAGTCGTGTACCAGATCAAGTTCCTCGGCGGCTGGCAGTTTCCAATCGCCATCCTCGCCGCCGGCGCATGGCACGACCGCATCGTCCCGGGCCTGAGCCGATGGGTGGACCGGGTGCCCCACCCCGCAGTGTCTCGCGCTGTCGCCTGTCGCGCCGTGCTCGTTCTCCTCGTCATCCCGACCAACCTCTACCTGTTCTCGTGGCGGTTCATCGAGCTGCGCCGTCACGCCGCGCCGTACTACATGCATTCGGATGAAGCGGCAGCGCTCGACTGGCTGGCCAGCCACACGACCGGGCGCGATGTCGTGCTCGCTCCGGAGCAGGTGGGCCAGTTCGTCCCCAACTACGGTGAAACGCGCGCCTACGTCGCGCACTGGGCGATGACCAATCGCTACCACGAGCGCTCTGCCAATACCCGTAGGTTCTTTGACCGAGCGACGTCTGACGCCTGGCGGGAACGGCTACTAGCGGCCGAGGGCGTGACCCTGGTGCTGCGCGCAGGCGCCATCCCCGGCGTGACGCAGCTGTGGGATCCACGCGGGTCGGTCCTCTTTGAGCCGCTCTTGAACCTGCCTGAGGCACAGCTGTACAGATTTCGGAGTCCTGAGAAACAGCAACCCGCTCTCCAGGGAGGCCGGTGACATGAAGGCACTTCAGTCGCTCGGGTTCTACCTGCGGAATAAGGCGTCGAGTCCCTGGCACTACGTCGCCAGCGAGACTCTGCAGGCGCTCCTCGGTTGGGTGCCGGGCATCGTCGGAGTTGGGCTGCGGGCGGTGGCGTACAAGCTGTTCTTGCGGGCGGGAGGTCTGCCCGCGATCGAAGACCACGTGCGGATCAACCGGTCCGAGGACATCAGCCTCGGGAACGGCGTCTACGTCGACCACGGGGTCTACCTGCACGGTGGCACGGGAGGTCTTCATATCGGGGATGGCTCGTGGGTTATGAGCGGTTGCCGGCTGCACGTTTTCAACTTCCGCGGTATTCAGCATGGCGGCATCAGGCTCGGCCGGCGCACATTTCTCGGCGAGGAGACGTTGATGCGCGGGCAGGGCGGCATCACCGTGGGCGACGACGTCCTGTTTGCACCACGGGTGCAGGTCCTGGCAGTCAACCACGTGATGAGCGACGCGGAGAAGCCGATCATGGCTCAGGGAATCACTGCCGTCGGCATCACGATCGAGGACGGTTGCTGGATTGGAGCGGGCGCGATCGTCCTCGACGGCGTAACGATCGGACGCCGGTCCTGCGTCGGGGCCGGATCGGTGGTGACTCGGTCGATTCCGGCGCACAGCCTCGCGGTCGGCATCCCGGCTCGAGTGATTCGGAATCTGCTTGAGAACCCGTTGCCGCCTCCGGACTCGCCAGTCTATCGCGGCGGCATGGACGACCTGTAGACGTGACAGACCGGGCATCGACACCACGCGCGCCATCCGATCCCGAGATGGCCAGACGGGACCTTCGCGATCCGGTTCGCGCGACCTTTCACGTCGCGGACGACTGCAGGGGGCGGTGAAAAGGTCGCGTAGTCGACGACAAAAGTCAGAAAGTTGGCGTCTTCTACCTGAGCGATTGACAGTCGGGAGTGCCCCGACCAGCCAGGCCTGCTGAAAAGGGGTCCCGCCAAAAGACGACCAAATTTCTCGCCTTTCACTGGTTGCACGGTGGTTTCCGCCCGATAAGCAGAGAGAGAATCAGCCTCCGGGCAACCCCAGTGAGTAGGGGCACGTCTATTGCTAGGCTTATCTTTGATTTGAAGCGCGGAACACGTCAGGGGAGGACTGGATGGGGCAGCCAGCAGATTCATCGGCAATCGGCGCGCGCGGGCTTTCCGTGTGCATCCCCGTGTTCAACGAGGAAGGCTCGATCGCCGAGACGATCGAGCGCTGCCTGGCGACGCAGCCGGCCCTTCGCGAGGCGGGTATCGACCTGTTCGAGCTCATTGTCGTTGATGACGGGTCCAAGGACCGCTCGACCGAGCAGGTCAAGCGGTTTCCTGAGGTTCGCCTGGTCCAGCACCCCGTCAATCGAGGCTACGGAGCTGCCCTGAAGACCGGGTTCGCGGCCGCCACGCACGACCTCATCGGGTTTCTCGACGCCGATGCCACGTATCCGCCCGAGCAGTTCCCGGCGCTCTGCCGGGCCGCTCTGGAAGGGAAGGCCGATCTCGTCATCGGTTCCCGCATGGCGGGCGCCGACAGCAGCATGCCGCTCGTGCGCCGCATCGGCAACCGTTTCTTTGCAGTGCTGCTGACGCTCCTGGGACGGACGGCGGTGAGCGACACCGCGAGTGGCATGCGGGTGTTCAAGCGGGAGACTCTGGACCTGCTGTCGCCGCTGCCCGATGGATTGAACCTGACGCCCGTGATGAGCGCTCGGGCCATCCACGAGGGGATCAAGGTGGTCGAGGTTCCGATCCCCTATGAGGAGCGGGTAGGACGGTCGAAGCTGAGCGTGACGCAGGATGGCCTCCGGTTCCTGAAAACGATCGTCTGGACGGTTCTCGCCTACAACCCGGTGCGAGTCTTTGGCGTCGCCGGCCTTCTGGCCGTGGCGCTTGCCGGAGCCGTCGGAGTAGGCGTCGTTCTCGCCCGACTCCAGGGCGTCACGGTTCTCGGTCCCCTGGGCGTATATTCGGTCTTTGGCGCAGTCGTCGCGGCGGTCACCGGCGTGAGCGTGTTCGCCCTTGGAGCGACCTTCAATTACATCGTCTCGCTCTTCTACAAGCGTCCTATCCGGCAGGGACTCTTCAGCAAGCCGCTCTTCCGGAACCCGATCGAGCGGCAGTTCCTGCCGCTTGGGATCGGGGTGTTCATCGTCGGCCTGGCGGTCTCGGTCGGAAGCCTCGTGCTCTCCCTGCGCGGCTGGCCCATCGAACGGCTCTGGCTTTATCTGTCGGGCAGCGCGATGCTCATCATCGTCGGGCTTCAGCTATCGCTCTGGGGGATCGTCATGGCGGTCCTTGCGGAGATCAGCGAACGTGAAGGATCACGGGAGAGATGACACGTGACAACAACAACTAACCAGCCGACTGCGGCGCCCCGCAACGTCGGAGTGAAGACGCGGACGATCGTATTGCCGGTCACCCATCCGGACACCGACGAGATGTCACGCCAGAGCGCGGCGTCGCGCAACGAGAAGAGCAACGTCGACGTCATGCTCGTCAATCCGCCGACGCCCGACGGCGCCATCTGGATCCGATCGCAGCACCGGGTCGGCCGCCGGTCGCGCGAGAACATGATCTGGCCGCAGGTGTCGCTCGTCCAGCTGGCTGCCTTGCTGCAGCCGACCTACAGCGTGAAGGTGATCGACGCGGTGGCCACCCGCATGGACTGGAAGACGTTCGAGGCCATCGTCCGCAAGGAACGCCCGAAATACTACGTCACCCAGCTGACCGGGCCAACGCTTCAAAACGACCTGTACGGAACATTCCTCGCCAAGGCGGTCGGCGCCCGCACGCTGGCCTTTGGCACGCACATCACTCCGATGCCGCGCGAGACGCTGCGGCCGTTCCCGTCGCTGGACTTCGGTCTTCGCGGCGAGCCCGACCTGACGCTCCGCGACGTGATCGACCATCTCGAGGGGAACCAGTTCACCCGCCCCGAGTTCGTCGAAACGCTGTTCAGCAAGCACGACCGGGCCTACCGGCCGATGGAGCTGCCGCTCCTGGACGGCGGACAGCTGGACCTGACGGCGATCAAGGGCCTGGTCTGGCGGCGCGGGCAGGAGGTGGTCGTCAACCCGGACCGACCCTTCATCGCCGACCTGGACGACCTGCCGATGCCGCTGCATCACCTGCTGCCGTTCGATCGCTACCGGATGCCGCTCCTCAAGGGGCCGTACACCTTCATCGTGACGAGCCGCGGCTGCCCGGCCGGGTGCACGTTCTGCATCAAGCACGTGAGCTACGGCCCCACGATTCGCATGCGGTCGCCGAAGAAGCTCGTCGAGGAGATCCAGATCCTCGACAAGCTGGGCGTCCACAACATCCACATGTACGCCGACCTGTTCACGGTCAACCGTGAACAGGTGATCGGGGTCTGCAACGAGATCCTCGCGGCCGGCCTGAAGATCAAGTGGACGTGCAACAGCCGTGTCGATTTCGTCGACGAAGAGATGCTTCGGCTGATGGCGAAATCGGGCTGTCACTTCATCTCGTGGGGGCTCGAATCGGGGAACAAGGAGATCCTGGCGCACGCGCGCAAGGGCGTCGATCCGGATCGCGCTCGGTTCGCGCTTCGAACGGCCAAGGCGGCCGGTATCAGGAACTGGGGGTACTTCATCATCGGCCTGCCAGGCGAGACCGTGGAGACCATCAAACAGACGATGGCCTTCGCCAAGAGCCTGCCCCTCGACATCGCGCTGTTTCACATCGCCGCGCCGCATCCGGGAACTCCGTTCTTCATGGAGGTCGCGAAGAACGGCTGGTTCCGTCCCGGCGTACGGTGGGAAGAGGTGGACATGGACGAGTCGACCGTCCTGGACTACCCCGACCTCTCAGCCGAGCAGCTGGAGTACTGGCAGAAGCGCGCGTTCAGGGAGTGGGCGATGCGGCCTGGCCCGATCATGACCTACTTGCAGATGGTGTTCTCGGACGTCAGCACCATCAAGTCCGCGGTGAACGTCGGACTCCAGCACCTGGGGTGGGCCCGAAGATAAGCGATTCCGACCAATCAGAACAGCGAGGTGTGCCGGGTCTTGGCTGGCTCGTGGTGTTTCGAGGTGTCGGACGCCTGGGTCCTTCTCCCCTTGACGTAGTACGCCTCGTCCTCAGGCTTGTAGTAACGAGAGTAGAGGCTTGAATCCCGCGCGAGATTGACCTTGTTCAGCACGCCCCCCAGGATGTTGGCCTGTGCGCGCTGCAACTCTCCGATGGCCGTCTGCGCCGCGTCGCGGTCGATCATGCCGGCGCCGACGACGAAGAGGACGTTCTTGACATCGCTCGCGATCAGCGTGGAGTCGGTGACCGCGAGAACGGGGGGCGCGTCGACAACCACCCACTGATAGGACTCCTGGAGAACCGTCAGAAGGGCCTTGAACCGCGGAGACGACAGCAGTTCGGCGGGGTTGTCGGGACCCGCGCCTGCGGGCATCAGGCGCAACCCACGGACCGCGGTTTCTCCGACCGCGTCCGGCCAGGCGCACTGGCCCGAGAGCACGTTCGACAATCCTGGTTCCAGTCTCTTCCCGAACATGGAGCTCAGGCGCGGCTTTCGCATGTCGGCGTCTACGACCACCACCCCCAGACCCGTCTTGGCCAACGCAACTGCCAGATTGGCGGCCACGACGGTCTTCCCTTCGCCGGGGCCGGTGCTTGTCACCATCAGTGCGCGAAGGCCGGAGAGCGGAACCTGCAGCATCACATGGGTCCGGATCCGCCGAAACGACTCGCCGAAGCCCACCTTCTGATCGTCGAGAAACAGCGGCCTCTTGCCATTTGCCCCGGCGCCCGAGAGCATCGGGACGAACCCGAGGAACGGGATTTGAAGGTACTTCTCCAGGTCTCCCGGAGAGCTGACCTCGTGGGCCAGGTACTCGAGTCCAAACGCGAGCCCGACGGCGAACAGGGCCGCACCGAGCACGGCGAGCAGCAGGTTCTGCGTCCGCCTGGGTGCGATCGGAGCGAGCGGAACGTCCGCGGGATCGGTGATTCGAACGTTGCCGCGTCTAAGTTCGCCCGCCATCCCCGCCTGCTTGGCCTGCTGCAGGAGACTGTCGTAGATTTGCTGGTTGCTCTGGGCCTCTCGCTCCAGCGCTGCGTAGTCGACGCTCTTCCGGCTCAGGCCGAGCGCCTCCTGCTTCTGCTGTTCGTACGCGATCGAGAGACTGCTCTCGTTCCCCTGCGCCGTTAGGAACTCGTTGCGTACGGACTGCACGATTTTCTCGATCTCGCCGTTCAGTCTCGCCTCGACCGCTTCGATGGCCGAATTCACCCGGATCATCTCGGGCATCTTCTCGCCGTACTGTTCGGACAGCCTGGTTCGCTCCTGCTGAAGCGCGGCGAGCTGGGATTTCTGCTGTTGAATGTACGTGCTCGACAGGACCGCGGGCAATGTGTCGAGCGCGCCCTTGCTGCGCTGGATGGCCAGGAGTTGGTTGTACGCGGCCTCCTTGGCAATCCGCTCCGTCTTCGCACGGGTGAGCGCGGCGTTGAGATCGGTCAACTTCTGGCCGACGACGTTCTGCTGGCGATCGTCGAGGGACGGAACGTTCTGAGCTTCCCGGTACTCCTGCAGTTTCGTCAGGCTGTCAGAGACCCTCTTCCGCTGTTCGGCCAACTGTCCATCCAGCCAGTTTGCGGCTATCTTCGCCGACTGGAAGCGTGAGTCGAGATCCTGCTCGACGTACGCACGGGCGAGCGCATTGGCGGCGTCAGCGCTGAGGCGCGGATCGCTCGACGAGTACTTGATGTCGATGAGCCGACTCAACGGCAATGGATCGACCGCGACGTGTCCGAGGAAAGCGTCCACCAGGCCCGGCTGGTCAGCCGGACCCCCGGCCCCAGCAGGCGCATTCGGCACAGCAGCGCTGCGGCGAGACCTGAAGAGCTCCCGGACTGCCCCGCTCACCCGAGCCAGCAGCGCGCGCGGGTCCCAGAACGGCGGCGTGTTGTCGACCCCAAATGCCGGGTTCTGCCAGATCTTCAACTGCACGATGGCCCGGTGCGCCACCGCCCGACTGCGCAGTTCCGCGGCGTGGGTCTGGATCTCGTCGCTCTGCGTCGGAGTTGCGGCAGGCCGGATCGCCGTCATCTCCGGGGTCTGCGTGTCTATCACGATGCGGGCCCGCGCCTGGTAGATATCGGGGCCGGTGAAACTGAGGATCGCTCCCGGCATGGCGAGGGCGAGGAACGTCACCAGGATCAACCGCCACCTCTTGGCGAGCGCCCGGATGTAGGCGGCGATATGCGGCTGCCCGTCGTCGCTGGTTCTGACCGGGTAGCCGCCGCCGGGGTAGCCGTACGTGCCCCTCGGTGCCGGCGGGGCGGGCGCCGACTCGACCGACGGTGAGGCTGTCATGCGTGGTTGTTCGGGATCCATCTAGATCAATCTGGTTCCGACCGTGATCGTGTCACCGGCCTTGACGACATCACCGAGCTTCGCCTTGATCTCCGTGTTCTTGCCACCGACGATGCGCCCGATCTTGACGCGCCCGGTGGAACCGACTCGAGTCACGCCACCGGCAAGCGAAATGGCTCTCAGCACCGTCATGCCGGGCTCCAACGGGTATGCGCCCGGCTTGTTGACCTGGCCCAGGACGTAGATGAACTCGGTGCGGGGCACGAATATCGAATCGCCGTCCTTCAGCCGGATATTCTGCGAGAAGGCTCCGGAACGAAGATCCCCGATGCTGACCCGGGCCAATTCTGTTACGCCTTGCGCTCCCGCCGTCAGCGGCGCGGTTGCCGCCCCGGCCGTCCGGTCCCCGCGCAGCAACAGCAGTTCGCCCCCAGCGTTCTCGGTGACCCCGCCGGCACGGGTGAGCGCCTCGAGCAACGTCATTTCTCCGGTCAACGCCACGGGACCAGGTGTCTTGACCTCGCCCATGACGAAGATTCGCTGGCTGAGGAACTGAGTCACCTCCACAGTCACCTGAGGGTTCTTCAGGTACCCGTCAGCGAGGCGCGTCCGGAGCAGCGTCTCGATCGCCCTGGAGGTCAGCCCAGCGACTTTGATGGTCCCCAGGAGCGGAAACGAGATGTTCCCATCTGTGCCAACCGTGAACTTGCCGGACAGCGCCGCCTGTTCCCACACCGTAATCGTCAGCACGTCTTGCGGCCCAGCCGCATACTCGGCCTGCCGGGCCGCGGCGTGCCCGGCCCACGCCAAGAAGCACAATCCGGCGCAGACGAGCGCCACTGCCCTACGTCGGATAGTTGCGGCCATCGTCAGCCCCGGAGTCGAACAACCCTCCATGCTCTATAGTCTACCGCACGATCGGTGTTTCGGTTTCCGACTGGCTAGACGTTAGAGGCTCATTCGATCTTGGCAAAATGAAGCCGCGCTCAGCCACTCACGTCGCCTGCCCGCCCACTGAACCGCACCGGCCTTCCCGGACAGCCGATTAGTCGAAAGGCTGGTGGCCATGGGACGTTCCGACCGGGTTTGGCCACGAATTCCGTGAACCAGCCGGCCGAATGGTCGAGGAGCAGGCGATATAGTCCAATCAGCCCTTGGTGACGCAGCTTAGCGGCGCCGAGTATCACCACGCGGTGACCGTCCAGGCTTCCGAACCAAGGGGTTGCGTTCACGGATTCCAGAAGTAGTCGCCGTACCGTTCGGCTATCTCATAGACGACCAGAGTCGGCTTCTCCCGCTCGATCAAGCTCAAACTCTGATCCCGGTTCAACTCCCAGTGCTGGGTGAGCAGGTCGGGGAAATGGAGAGCCAGAAACGGCCCGAGGGCAACCCAGAACGAGTCCTTGATCACGACTATCTTGGTCGGCGGGCCGCCGTCGAGAGGCGGTTTCGCAGACGGCCGCAGACGGAACACGTAACGAACATCCTCAGCCAGACCGAGCCAGTGATCCTCGGCTGATTTCGGCTCCGCCACGATGTCGAAGTCCTCCAGAGGGTAGGCGCACAGCGCGGGGTTCGAGAGAGCGAGAACGCGCATGATCTCCCGGTACCCGTAGAAGGCGCCGTACTGGTTCCAGTGAGTTCCGCCGCGAAAGTACAGGGGATAAGGGCAATCCGTCTTGGCCTGGCGGAGAGCCGAGCGGAGATCAATCAGTGTCAGCCCGGACTGTACGCCCACCGTTGCCAGCACCTGATCCAGTCGTGTGAGTGGTCCGATCTTTCGCACCGAAGCAGGCAGGTATTCCGGGTAGACGGTCTCCTTGTTGGGCACCACGACGACGAAGCACTGAACCCCATGTGCCCTGCACCATTGGCCCCGAGCTGTGAGGTTGTCCCTGATCCTCTGCAGTTGCTGTGGCGTGTAGGCCGCAAGCCCCTTGTAGTCATTTATGGTGACTCCGTCGTTCGGCACCTTTTCGGAGTCGTAGAAAATCCAGCCATCCTGCCCGAAGATCAATTTGGAGACCGGGGACACACGCAACAGTTTCAAGCGCAGCGCTCCATCCCAATGCACCAGGAGATCCCGCAATCCAAAGTTGTCGTTGAAGAATGGTTCGTATTGCCAGATCGAGCCGTAGAAGTTCCGCAGGTTGAAGCCCGGAGCCTTAGCAAGGCCCCTCTTCTCGGCGATATCGACGGAGGAAAAGAGGTGGAGGTTCATCTGGAGGCAGGGCAACCAGAGGGCAAACAGAAAGACGATCACTCGAAGCACGTCTGCCACGCGTAGATTTCGACCTCGGGACGGGAAGGACGGATCAGCGGTGACATTCACGTTCCTCTTGTCTGCCATCGCGCTGCCCTCAGAACTGCCTGTAGACAAACGGATTGTAGGTCCCGCCCGCGACGGACATGGCGCACAGCACCAGGAGCGCCAGCAGGACGGCCGTGACTCCGGTTGAGATCAGCCCCTCGATTGCAGGGACACAACTGACTGGAAGGCGGGACACTCCACGCTCCCTCCAGTGACGGAGAAGTCTGGAAACCGGGAAGGAGAACAGAACTCCGAGGACCAACGCCCCGGACACGTTCCGGTTCAGATAGTCGGCAGCGAAGACACTCTCCGGACCTACCCGTCCCGCCCAGCCGACGCCAGCCATCGCCAAGAGGAACGTTCCGATCTGACTCAGACTCTGGGAGCGGAAGATCACCCAACCGATGAGCACGATCCCCTGCGTCAGGACGTGTCGCAGGGGACTCGGGGCTTTCTTCAACATCCGCTTACCAACGCGCGAGTTCTCCAGGACCAGGAAAAGGCCGTGCCAGAGTCCCCAGAGGACAAAGGTCCAACCCGTTCCGTGCCACAGGCCGCAGAGGGCCATGGTCGTGAGCATCGAGGGGGCATAGGCCAGCATTTCGGCGCGCATTCCCAGCCAGCGATCTTCGGTGAGCTTCCGGGAGATGCCAAACGCCAGGGGCAGGAAGAGGTAGTCCCGGAACCACGTCGAGAGAGAAATATGCCACCTCTGCCAGAAATCGCGGATCGAGCCAGCCATGTACGGGTAGTTAAAGTTCTCCAGGAAATCAAAGCCAAACATCCGGCCCAAACCGATGGCCATGTCCGAGTACCCGGAGAAGTCGAAGTAGATCTGGATCGCGTAGCAGAACGCCCCCAGCCAGGCGAGAGCGGGAGTCAAGGCTGCCAATGGCAGTCTGAAGATCTCATCCGCCACCGGAGCCACCGCATTGGCAATGAGCACCTTCTTGCCTAGACCGACCAGGAACCGCTCCACTCCACTGGAGAGGCCATCGAGGGTTGCCGGTCGGGAGCGAAGCGAGAGGGTCAGATCGCGATAGCGCACGATCGGACCAGCCGTCATCTTGGGAAAGAGGGCCAGATAGAGTGCAAAGCGAACAGGACTGCGTTCCGCCTCGGTGCGCTTCTGGTAGAGATCGAGGAAGTATGAGAGCACGGCGAAGGTGAAGAACGAAATCCCTAACGGCAGATGCAGGGTTCGGACCTGAACCGCGCCGTGGGTGATCGACAAGAACAAGAAGCGGCCGAATTTCCAATACAGAAGAAGTCCCAGGTTGAATGCCAAGGCAGCAAACAGCGCGAGTCTTCTGCGCCGCGATCCGGGAATAGTCCCCTTGCCGAACCCACCCATGAGGAGGCTCAGACCGAAATTCACGATGATGCTGAGGAGAAGGACCAGGACGTACGAGCGATCAGCTAGAAAATAGAAGGCGAGGCTGCAGAACAGGAGGAACACGTTTCGTAGCGCTACAGGGAGAATTAGATAGACTGTCAGCGTCGCTGGCAGGAAGAAAAAGAGAAATAGCGGAGAGTTGAATAGCATGCTGCTCAACCTCAGCCCTCACCGACGACAGCCGCCATTCACAGGCAGGAGCCTGGCGACCGACGGGCGCGAACAGATGTGCACGATTCCCGGGGGGGTCGAAAGGGAGAATAGTAACCTCGATGCTGGTGTTGCGATACCAATCAGCAAAGGAAGCTGCATGCTCCCTCGGGCAGCTTATCAAAATCCGGGATCCCGTGGCGTGAGCCCTGATGGGCCCCGGGGAATTCGGTCCATATGGAGAGCGAGTCCCGGGGCACAATCCGCCCATGCGAACCCCCGAAGAGATCACCGATGACCTGACAAAAAGGCGCCCGAAGCTCGGCTGCTCCACGTAGAATGGGAGCCTGTGCACTGCCGTGCTGAGAGGAGAGTGATGGACCTGTCGATTGTGGTTCCCTGCTTCAACGAAGCGGACAACGTCTCGACGCTGGTCAGCAAGTTCGTGCCGGTCGTCGAGAAGCTCGCGCAGGGACGCTCGGTCGAGGTCATCTTCATCGATGATGGCAGTCGGGATGGCACGTGGCCGGCGCTGCACGAGGCCTTCGCCGAAGGCGGGCGGCCGTACGTCGTGCGGTTCGAGCAGCACGCGACGAATCGCGGGCTCGGAGCGGCGATTCGCACTGGCCTGGCGGCGTCCCACGGCGACGTGGTCGTGACGACCGACAGCGATGGCACCTACGAGTTCACAGACATTCCGCCGCTCGTCGAACGCCTCGGGCCCGGTATCGACGTGGTGACCGCGTCGCCGTATCATCCGGAGGGCGGTGTGGCCGGAGTCCCGGCCTACCGGCTTGTGCTCAGTCGTGGATCGTCGCTCCTCTATCGGCTGCTGGTCGATTGGCGGGTGCACACATATACCGCGTTGCTCCGCGCCTACAGACGCCGTGTCGTGGACACGGTGCCGTTCGATTCGGATGGATTCCTCGCCGGGACCGAGATCCTCGTGAAAGGCCTGTTGATGGGGTACGCGGCGGTCGAGTACCCGACCGTTCTCCACGCCCGGGCCTTTGGAGTCTCGAAGGCGAAGATCGCCCGCACGATCCGCGCCCACCTTTGGTTCCAGGCCAGGATCTTTCTGCATCGTCTTGGCGTGCGGTCCCTGGTGAAGAGGAAGCGAACGGATTCATGACTGCGGATCCTGACGGCCGTGGCACGCAGAGTTCAGACCCCGGCGGGCGGGGCGGGGAGACGCGATGAAGGTCGGCATTCTCGGCGGCGGCATCATGGGCCTGACCCTCGGCTACTTCCTGACGAGGAACGGCGCCCAGGTGGAGATCTTCGAGGCGTCTCCCGTGCTCGGAGGTCTGGCGGGGCCGACCGAGTTGCCGGACGGGACGGCCGTGGACCGCTTTTACCACACGATTCTGCCAAGTGACGGCCACCTGCACGAGCTCTGCAGCGACCTTGGGATCGTCGACCAATTGCGCTTCCGCCCCACCAGGACGGGGTTTTTCTATCGGGGCCGGATCTTCTCGATGAACAACATCGTGGAGTTCCTGCGTTTCCCGCCGCTCGGCTGGATCGATCGCGCCCGTCTGGGCGTCACGGTGGTGGCAGCGCAACTCGTTCGCGACTGGCATCGCCTGGAGGCGATCAGCGTCGAGCGCTGGCTGGTGCGCGTGGGCGGGTCTGTCGCGTTCGAGAGCATCTGGAGACCGCTGCTCCGCTCGAAGTTCGACGGCTCCAGTTTCGACGATGTTCCGGCGACGTGGATCTGGTCGCGGCTGGTCCGGATGAAGTCAGCCCGCAGCGGGGCGTCGCAGCAGGAGGGGGCCGGGCACCTCATCGGCGGCTACGCCACGCTCATGAAGGCGTTGGCCGGAAAGATAGAGGAGGGGGGCGGCCGGATTCACAAGAGCCGTCCCGTTCAGGAGATCGTCACGGAGAACGGAGCGGCCGTGGGCCTGCGCCTGGGGCAGGAATTGCAGCGCTTCGACGCGGTGGCCGTTACAGTACAGACGCCGGTCTTCCTGCGTCTCATTCCCCGGGCCGACGCAGGCTATCGCGAGTTCCTGGCCAAGACCGAGTACCTCGGCATCGTCTGCCCGCTGATGGTGCTCGACCGGCCGTTGACGGGCTACTGGACGGTGAACATCACAGACGACCGGATCCCATTCACCGGAGTGATCGAAACGACTTCGTACATCGATCCCCAGTATGTCGGCGGCCACCATCTCGTGTACCTGCCGAAGTACACTGCGCCGGGAAGCGTCTGGCAGACGAAGTCGGACGAGGAGATCAAGGACATCTGGCTGGCGAACCTGCGGGCGATGTTCCCCGACTTCGATTCGAGCCATGTGCGGTACTTCCTCGTCCACCGCGAGCGGTACGTCGAGCCGTTGCACGGGCTCAACTCGACGGCGCTCATCCCGCCGGTCAAGACGCCGATCGGGAGACTCTTCCTGGCGACCACGTCACAGATCTACCCGGCGCTGACCAATGGCGAGTCGGTCACGCGCCATGCCCGCGAGGCGGCCGGAGTCGTCTTGCATAATCTCGGTGCCTGAATCCACGCAGACGACCGTGGGAGCTTCTATGGACACTTCCGAGCAGGAGCCCGGCCCCAGACGGCAGACGATCGATCCCTTACTTCTCGCTGCCGGCGTCCTGGTCGTCTTTCTCGCCGCCTGGCACCTGGTGGACTATCCGCTGACGTGGTACGACGAGGGCTCCCACCTCCACGTCCCGAAGACGCTCGTCCTCCATGGCGTCTACGCCGATCAAAGCAGCGAGGGATTCCGCTACTACGGGCCCACGATCGGCGTCGGCCCGACGGTGCTGCTGCCGATCGCGGGCGTGTTCAAGGTCGCCGGGATCGGACTGCTGCAGGCGCGGGTCGTCATGGTCGTCTATTTGCTGGCCGCCATTGCCGTGTTCTGGCGCCTTGCCGGCTGGCTCGGAGGGCGTCGTCTTGCGTGGGTGGCGACCGCGCTGTTCGTCTCGTCGCGGGGCGTCGGTCTATTCGAGTACGGCCGCCAGGTCCTCGGCGAGGTTCCGGGCTTCTTCTTCATCGCGATCGGGCTGCTCCTCTGGTTCACCACGTGGGAGCGGGCGACCTGGTCCCGCCTGACCGCGGTCGGCTTGCTCCTTGGGCTCGGCGTTGTGACCAAGACTCAGTTCTTCATCGTGCTGGCCCCAACCCTTGCGCTCGCGTGGCTGGCGAACCTCGTCTACTACCGGACCGCGCCGCAGAGAGTGTTCCTCGTGCCGGGGCTGCTGGTTGGTGCATGTTTCGCGGCGTGGCAGCTCTATGTCGTGGTGTTCCTGGGGCCAGGTGCGGTGAGCGAGAATCTCGCGTTGTATCGAGCGGCTACGGCGAGCGCCGCCACGGTGTTTTCGCCCACATTGATGAAGCGGAGCGTGACCGAACTCCTCAGCCTGAAGGTTTACCTCGGGTGGCTTCTGCCAGCGCTCGCGTACGGCGTATTTCTGGCGGTGCCTCGGCGGCGAGATGGCCACCAATGGGCCGTCTTGCTCATTCTCGTCGCCGTCAATCTCGTGTGGTATGTCGTCGCGTCAGTGAGCTGGATCCGATACGCCTTCCCGGCGCTGGCAGTGTCGAGCCTCTTTGTCGCGCGTTTCTTCCATGATCTGACGGGCGGTTTCCGCCTGGACGTGCGCGCTCTCCGGCTGGGCGCGGGCGCGGAGCAAGCGCAGGGCCTGCGCGGGGCCCTCATGGCCGTTCTCGTGGCGATGATTGCGCTGCCCCTTGCCCAGACGAGCCGGAATGTCGTCGCGCCGGCCTTCAATGCCCCGCGGGCGATGGCAGCGTACCTCAACGAGCACTTGTCCAAGAGGGCGTTGATTGAGACCTGGGAGCCGGAACTGGGGTTTCTTACGGACCACGACTATCACTTCCCGCCCCAGCAGTTCCTCTACCAGGCCGTGGGCCACGTGTGGCTGAACAAGACTTCGCCCGGCGAATCCTATCGCTTTGTGCAGGAGCACGCGCCGGACTACGTGCTGGTGGGAGGGTTTTCCCGTTGGGTAGAGATGTACTCGACGACGACGCTGGCTGAGCGCTACGCTTTGGTCAATCACCAAGGCGGCTACGAACTCTACGCGCTGCGCAAGGGTGCAGTCCCTCGTCAGTGATTCGGCATTGCAGCGAACACCGAATGGGCGGACGTCTATGGTCGAGGTTCCGCCGCATCTGATGGTCTTGGCAGCCGGTCGCCCGTCTGGCGACACAATGGCCGCCACTGCGTCGCCGCGGATGGAGAGCGCTCCTTCGAGCCGCAGCGGCCCGTTTCGAATGGGTTGTTCTTACCCACGCCTTCTGCCGGGAGGATTGACGACCCAGGCCTCCTCACATGGCTGAGTAATGGCACCGTCCTCGTTGTTCACGCGGGCCGAACGGCTGAGGCCAGATCGCAAGCGACGCCATCGTCGCCATGGGACGCAAACGCGTGTTAGGGTTGTGTCGAGCTGCCCCGACGCCTCGTTGTTACCACGCAACGCCGGAGATCAGCTTTGTAACTCCGTATGCACCCCTGTAACTCCGACACCTCATGGCAATGTCCCGGCGTCAGGTCGCCGGGCCTCCGCTCGAACCGTACCCTAGATTTGTCCCCCATTGCGCTCGGCAGACCTTCGCGTGCCAGCTCACAGCTGTCTGGCCCGGATCTTGCCACTCCAACGCCGTGCTCTTTCTCCGAGTTCATCAGATCCGACAGAACCGGCCGGGACATCTCGAGGTGGTGGATGAAACGCGTCTCGATCTTCGTTTTCTGCGTCGTTCTTGGGGGCTTGTCGACGGCGTCTGCTACTGACTGGCCGCAACTCCAGGGCAACGCGGCGCGGACTGGTCGGACCACCGACTCCATCGCTCCCCCCTACAAATTCCATTGGGCCTGGTTGGGCCCGGGGAATACCCAAACAGGCCTTCCGTTGTCGGGAAGCTCGGCCGTCACGATTGGCGGCCGCGTACAAGCGGTCGTCGCGACTGGCCGGGTCTTCGTCGGTAGCATGGAAGGGACTGCCTTCGGTATCGACGCAACGACCGGTCAGACACTCTGGAGCGCTGCGATTCCCGGCGGCACCTTGTCGACGGCAGGCGTGAACGGCAACGTCGTCATATTCGTTACGCTCAGGGGCGGGGTGTACGGCTTCGACGTCAGCACCGGCACGCAGGTGTGGACGTATGACACGAAGTACACCATCACCGCAGCGCCATGCATCGACAGCAATCGGGTGTACATCGCGAACCACCATGGGGATGTGAACGCGCTGGATACGGGCTCAGGCGCTTTGATCTGGACACAGCGGGTCGGTGCGCCAGTCGACGGGGACATCGCCGCTGACGCCAGCGCGGTCTACGTCCCGGCAGAAGACATGAAGGTGTACGCGCTTACGGCGACGACGGGGACTGTTGCGGCACAGCATCGGGTAGTCGGCCAGTCGTTTCAGGACACATACCCGGTCGTTTTCAACGGGAAGCTCTGGGTGACCTCGGCGCCTGGACCGGCAAAGGGCAGCGAGTATCAGTTTGAGAGCGTCCTTGCGGGCGTCACGAGCCTGTCGCAGGAAGAAACGGTCATTCAGGCGTACCTGAACGGCGACACCACCAACGGCGGGTCGGACGCGTCAGTCGACTGGCGGCACTACTTTGCTTTGAACCTGCCTGACCTGAGCGAGCCGTTTGTAATCCTGGCCGGGCCATCTGAGGGGACCGGACACCCCCCTGACTCGATGGTGGTCGACAACTCGAACAGGGTGCTGGCCTACTTCAAGACCAAGTTCCCAACGCTGACGGCCGCAAACGGCGCAGTGTTCGGAACCGGCTATTCGATCGATATCGCCGCCGTCGATCAGACGAACGGCCATCGAATACCAATCAACAACGGGCATCTCGCCGGCAACTGGCCCTGGGAGACCGACAACCTCTACCACATGACGGTAGCTGGTGGTTACTTGTGGCTGCATCAGTCATTTCGAGGCACACAACAAATCCTGCTGTCGAGCTCGACATCCAGACTTGTTCAGGCCTATCTCGCCAACGAGGACGGCGGCGACTTCAGTTTCGCCGACGTCGTCTTCGGATTGAGACCTAGCACCCCCCAGCGATCGACGGAGAGTTGGATGGGTGTCGCGGTTTCAGGAGCGCAGACCTTCATTGCCAACAATTTTGGCGTCGTGGCCATCGGCAAATGATGAGCAGATATATGCGTCAACCGACTCATTTCCTTGGCATCGCCATACTTGCCATGCTGCTATCGGGCGCCGCGTCGGCGCAGACGGTAGACATCACGCCATACGCGTGGCAGTTTCCGGTCGCCAGCGGCGTGAACGCGTTCGACATGGTCGCGCGGCTTCAAGAGGAGATTCAAAAAGTCCTGACCGCGGGTCGCCTTACGCCTCAGCGAGCCTACTACGCGGATCTCGGGAGTTCCGAAGAATACTGGCAGTACATGCAACCCGGCCGGATCATTACGACCCTCGCCTGGGCGTATCCGTACCTGACTGCGGCGCAGCAGACGAGCGTCAGGAGCTATGTAGCGGCTGAACTCGCGGACGCGACCCACGCGCCGTGGGCCGCGTCTCCGATGTCGGTGACAACCGGAACGACTCGTCGGGAGCTGTCGCCGCTGAACCGCGTCACCTATGTCACGCCGACGTTCGCGACGAATCAGCCGTCAGTGCAGACGATTTACGGTTTGTGGTTGTACGCGTGGCGAACGGACGACTGGGCGCTTGTTCAGGGTTACTGGTCGACGATCAAGTCGATGTACGCCGCCCGGTCGGGACAGGGGGACATCTACGGCACGATGTGCGCCCACGTGGCGATGGCTCGCTTGGCCGACAAGTTCGGCGACAGCACGAGCCGCACCAGCGCGGTCAACAATCTGCAGACCCAGCTCAATGCGGGCCTGAGCTTATCCACGGTCGAGGGCCTGGTCAGTTCGAAGTACTGGCCGGAAATGTACACGTCGCGAAGGACAACCGGAGTTTACGAAGGCTGGATGTTCTTGAACCTGTCGCCCGAAATCGGTCGTTACCTGAACGACAACGTGCGCGCGGCGACGCTCGCACGAAATACGAGCGGAAAGACGAAGTATCCGCTCTGGTGGTTGCGAACGGCCCCTTACTCCACGCGCTGGACTGGAGACGAGGGGATCGGGATTCCCACCGAAATGATGGGGATGGTGATGCCGATCGAACGCTGGGTCGCTCAGGCCAGTGCGTCCGCGTTGACCGATTATGTGAGGAGCGGCCCAACCGCAATTGGCGACTGCTATTGGCTCGAGTCGCTGGTCCTGGCCATCGAAGCGACGGGCAGCATCGTGTGGACCGACGTGCGTACCGGCGCCGGCAGGCCGCCGAGTGCGCCGGCGAATGTGAAGGTCATCCGCTGACGACAAGACGCCTGTTCGTCCGGCTGCTGCTCTGTCCTTCGTACCGCTGGTGAGCCGATTGGTCCAGGCGCAGGGAGCGCCGCCGCAGATGCTGCACCTCACGACCGGGCCTGCGAGCGTCGGGCACTTTCAATAGACCGAACAGCGATTCGGTCTGTCGACGACGTACGCGAACCGGTACTACTGTTACGATCCAACGGACACGTCCACGAGCAACCCTTCGAACATGACCTGGTTTGGGGGATCGACGGTGTGACCGTCGATCTGCTCCTGATCTCGCCGTCCGGCGAGAACCTGGTTGTTCAAGCCTTCTTTCACCAGAACTGTTCTCGGCTGAAAGGCGCCAGCCTCGGAATGGACGTCCTCGGGAAGATCGACAACGGTCGGTCGGCGGCGACGGCCCCACCCGAGCCTCGAACGGATCTGTCAGTATCGGTCGGTTTTGTGATCACGCCAAGCCGTCCGCGCTATGATCGGCCGGGGATTTTGTTGGAACGGGACTTGCGTCCCCTCCCGGGGGATTCCGGTGCTTGTGGCCGGGTGTGGGTTCAGCTCGTGTGGGGTGACGGCGATGGAGTTCAATACGAAGCGTTCAGGTCTCAGGGTGACGGTCATCATCCTGGCAATCCTGTCCTGTCTCCTAGGAACCGCTTACGCCCAAACGAACCTCCTGACCAACGGAGGATTCGAATCTGGTCAGGTGGCGCCCTGGAGCGGGGCCTCGACGGCTCAGGTCGTCGCCGGTGCCGCCTACGCGGGGAGCTACGGAGTCCGCCTCTCGTCGGCGCAACTGCTGACGCAAGGCTGGGTGTCCGTCATCCCGGGGCGGACGTATGTGGTGGCGGCGTGGTATCGCTGGACCGCATTTGCCGGGACTGACTGGGGCTACGACACCATCAACGTGACCAACGACAACTGGCAGACCGAGACGCAGGTCAACAACCTCCACTCGGCGTACAGCAATGGCGTCTGGCATAAAGTCGCCCTGACTTTTGTCCCTCGAACAACGAGAGTCCAAGTCAATATCGGGGTGGAAGGCCCTCAACAAACTGTAGACGTGGCGTTTGACGAGGTGCAGCTCTTTGAAAAGACCGGTAATCTGCCGCCCGCGTGCGCGCCGACCGCGACTCCAACCCTGGGTAACGCGCCACTCGTCGTCCAATTCGCCGCGAACGGCAGCGATCCCGATGGTGCCATTGCCGTTTTCCAGTGGGACTTTGGCGACGGCTCCCTTTCCACCGACGAGAACCCGAGTCACACTTTCACAGCCAGGGGAGATTACAGCGTTCGGCTGACGGCTATCGACAACGAAGGTGCCAGGGTCTCGCAGAGTCTCACGGTGCCGGTAGCGGGCGACAGTAGTCCAAGTATCGCTATCACCTCGCCGACCGGTCTCAAGAACTACACCACCAGCGCCGACCAGATCGCACTCGCTGGAACGGCTGGAGCACAAGCGGGGCGGTCAGTTCAGACGGTGGTCTGGGACAACGTGAATGCCGACATCGCCGGGACGACCCCGGTCGCGGGGGCCCAGACGGTGAACTGGACGGCAGGGGCGGTTCCCCTCAAGCTCGGCATCAACGAGATTCTCGTTACCGCCACCGATTCCGCGGGGGCCGTCGCGGCCGGTCGGATCTGGGTCACGCGCACGTCAACCGGCCCCGTCATCTCGGGCATATCCATGTCCCGGACGAGCGTTCCCGTCTATGAGAGCGTCGAAGTGCGCTTCGGCCTTGCCACCGTGGCCGACAACCCCTTCTTCCGGTACGACCCGGCGCCTCCATCTGGAGTTGCTCCCGGGACGGGCGTGACCGTAGAAGGGGTCTTCACCAGCCCCTCCGGCAAGGTCCTGCACCAACCGGGGTTCTTCATCGGCGAGGTCACTCGGACCGTGGCGAGCTCGGGAGCGCACTACGAAGAGACGGGCCGGGCGGGGTGGGCGGTGCGTTTCAGCCCGACGGAGGTCGGGACGTACAGCGTGTCGCTTGCGGCCCAGGATGCGAGTGGATCCGCACAGGTTTCAGTCGGGAGCGTAACCGCCGTCGCGCCGCAACGTCGCGGGTTCGTCGGCGTGAGTGCGGACGACCACCGCTACTTCGAATACAGCTCGCGGGACCTGTTCTTTCCAATCGGGCCGGCCTGGGGCGCCGACTACCCGGACTACTCGCCCTACCGCGACACTGGGCTCAATCTTGAGCGCCCATGGATGGCGGGGGAGGGGGCGTACAGCACGAACTGGGCTCGGTGGATGCGCACAGATCTCGCGCTCGGCAACGAAGGCTTCGACAGTCCTCTTACGTTCAAAGAGCGCTACCCGTCACACGAGTTGTCGCGGGAGATCTTCTACCCCGAAGGACACCGGATCTGGATGGGGCTCTGGGGCGACGAACGCTACTATCCCGCTCTCAAGCCGGGCGCTACCTACGTCGTGAAGCTGCGTCTGCGCACTATTGGGATCACCGGTCCGGCCACCGCGGGCCTCCCGTACGGGTTCATGGTCAAGACGCACGGGTTTCCGGAAGCTACGATCGACACGGACCTCAGGGCCCGGCCTTCCATTATCCCGGTCATCGCCCAGGACCGCGCCTGGCACACGGTTGTCGTGACGTATACCGCCCCCTCGGATGCCGCGAGCAACCCATACTTCAGCCTTCTCTTAGACAACGTCACCTCCGGCAGGGTCTACATCGACGAGTTCTCGATCAGGCCGGTGTTGCCCGACGGCAGCGCCGGCGGCGAACTCATCCGGTTCTCGAAGGCCGACATGCACACCTACGTCGAGCAGCGACCGGCAGCGTACTTCGACTGGCAGGTGCAGCAAGGCGAGGCGAATGGCGTGTTCTTCAAATACGTCGTTCAGGACAAGCGCGATTGGGTGCCCACGCACTTGTCCAGGTTCGGTGTCTTCGTGGATTCCGGGAACGGCTATTTTCAGGAGGACGGGACCAAGGCCAAGTGGCTGATGCAGCAGTGGTGGCGCTACATCGCCGCTCGCTGGGGCTCCTCCACCGCTGTGCACTCGTGGGAGCTGTGTAACGAAGCCGACCCCAATGATGCGGCTGTCTATCGGCAAACACAGGACTTCGCGAGGTTCATGCACACGAACGATGCCCACTACCATCTGGCCACAACCTCCTTCTGGTGCTGTTGGGTTCCGAACCTGTGGGCCAACACGAGCAGTTACCCGGATGTCGACTACGCCGACATACACGAGTACACGCAAGACAGCACGCTGGGGCTTGACATGGCCGAGTGGGTTCTATCGATCGACCAGACAGTAAGCGCCGCAAAGGCCGGCAAGCCGGTCATTTTCGGCGAGACCGGCATTGGGTATTCCGGCCAAGCCTATTTCGATGATCTCAAGCGCGCCAATCCGGGCGTGTGGTATCACAACATGCTGTGGGTGCAGCTCGACACTTCGTCCGGGCTGTCGTCGCCGAACTACTGGTGGAGCGAGCATTTCAAGCAGATCGACCGGCGGCAGATTGCCCGGCCGTTTTCCCAGTTCATCTCCACGCTCGATCTAAATCGCGGGGGATACGTGGACGCCGGGGCCACGACGACGAACGCGCAGGTGCGGGTGGGTGGTCAGAAGAACCTGGCAACGAACTCCGCGTTCCTCTGGGTCCAGAACAAGCTCCACAACTGGCACAATGTCATGGGGGTGGAAACCCCCGTTGCCGTCACAGCGCAGTCCGCTTCGATAACGCTCAAGATGGCGCCCAACACTACACTCACCGTCGAACGATGGAACACATACACGGGCGTCCTGATCGGATCGCAGTCCCAGCAGAGTGATGGCAGCGGCAACGTCGTAATCGCCGTGTCGAACCTGCTCGACGATTTTGCTGTCAGATTGAGAGGGCCAGGAAGCAAGGCTCCCGCGCCCCCCACAGGCGTCCGCATCATCAAATAGAGTCTCGCGGTCCGTGCGTTGCCGATGTCGATGTTCAGTCAGTCTGCGGAAGCGGCATCCTTCGACGTCGTCATCACGGGTTGGCGACAAACTCCCCGCAGTCACCCTGCAACAGCGCGTCGACGATGCGTGTCGCAGCGTGGCCGTCGCCGAAGGGATTGTGCTCACGGGTCATGGCGGCGTGCGCTGCGGGGTCCCTCAGCAACCGCCCGGCCTCTGCGACGATTCGATCAGGGTCGGTGCCCACCACGCGCGCGGTGCCCGCGGTGACTGCCTCGGGCCTCTCGGTGGTCGCCCGCAGCACGAGTACCGGGACCCGAAGGCTCGGAGCTTCTTCCTGGATTCCGCCCGAATCTGTCAGGATCAGCGCGGAGTTCTTCATCAGGTGTACCAAGGCCACATAGTCCACCGGAGGGAGCAGCACGACACCTGGCACACGCCGCAGCGCCGCGTGCACCGGCTCCCTGACGTTCGGATTGAGGTGCACCGGATAGATGAAGCGGACATCCTTGTGAAGAACCGCCAGTTGTTCGATCGCGCGACAGATGTCCCGCAGGGGGGGGCCGAAGTTCTCGCGACGGTGGGCGGTGATCAGGACCAGTTTCACATCAGGCGCGAGGAGCGCCGAGACTTCGGGCGGACAAGGCCGTGCGGCGATGTCAAGGACGGCATCGACGATTGTGTTGCCGGTCACCCTGATACTCCGGTCAGAGACGCCTTCGCGGTGCAGGTTCTGACGCGCCTGCTCTGTCGGCGCAAAATGCCAGTCGCTCACGTGATCGGCGACGACGCGGTTCATCTCTTCGGGAAACGGACTGGAGCGGTTACCGGTACGAAGTCCGGCCTCGACGTGAGCGACACGAATTCGCAGATGATTGGCCGCGATCGCGCTCGCCATGACGGTGGTGGTGTCTCCCTGCACGATCATCCAGTCGGGGCGCTCAGCGTGGAGTACCGGCTCCAGCGCCGAGAGGACGCGAGCGGCCACCTGCGACAGCGTCTGGGCCTCCTGCATAAGGTCCAGGTCGATGTCGGCCACGATGCGGAAGACGTCGAGCACCTGGTCGAGCATCTGTCGGTGTTGGGCGGTGACGCAGACCCTCGACCTGACGTCGCCGATCTCGGCACGCCGCTGCAATTCGTGGAGGACCGGCGCCAGCTTGATCGCCTCGGGCCGAGTGCCGAGAATGGTCAGGACTCTCATCGTCTCCTCCGGTGGCCGGTGGCCAGTGCCGCTTTGCGGTCAGACCTTCTTGCGCGGTGTGCGCACCCACTTGACTGTGCGGCGACTCCAACGCGCCGTCAGCGCCAGCCACGTCCGCCAGAGGATGAACAGCGGTCCAGAGAGAATGACGACGTAGGCCCTGGCGGGGGCGCGCTCGAGTGCGAGTCCCCAGAACGGATAGACGACGAGCGAAACCACGAGCAGGTGCCAGGCCTTCAAGAAGACAGGGTAACCCTGGAGAGCGAGCGCCTCGTGAACGAGCCATAGCGCCAACGTAACCAGGGTCAGGGTAGAGTACGACGGCAGGTAGGCTTGGAGGGCCCCGTCCAGCAAGCCCGGGTCTGCACGCCGCAGCGCCTCCGTCAGAAGCTCCCGCCCACCCTGCCGCCGGGCATCATGTGTCCCGCGCAGCCAGCGCTGTCGCTGTGGGCGGGCCACCCGCCACGTCGATGCCGCCTCGCCGAGACCGATGGCGGCCGGTTCGTATTTGATCCGAATCCCCTCGAGCAGGAGTTGCTGGCGAAAGGCATAGTCCTCGGTCAGCCCCTCACCCCAACCCAGGCGGCGCAGCACGTCAGCTCGGAAGCAAATCGAGTCGCCCATGTTCTTGGCCGACCAGCCCAGATTCGATCGGCCCAGGTTCTGCAGACGATTGTCCACCAAGAACATCGCCCAGGTCAGGGCGGGAAACCAGCCGTCATTCGGATTGCTGATGCGATGTTGCCCCTGAATGGCGTCGTCACCTTGGGCCAAGCGGGTGTCCATCACCTTCAGGAAGTCGGGTGATACCACCGTATCGGCGTCGAAGATAACCACCGCATCGTACGGGCTGTCCCCGGCCGATGGATCGGCGAACACCAGCCGGAAGAGCCAACGCAAAGCTGCGCCCTTGCTTCCGCTGGGGCTTTCGCTGCGTTCGTAGACTTTGGCCCCAGCCGTTCGTGCCACCTGGGCCGTCCGGTCGGCACAGTGGTCAGCAACAATGAGCACATCGAAGAGACTGGAAGGATAGTCCATCCCCCTCAACGCAGCGACGGTTCGTCCGATGACGGGTTCTTCGTCGTGTGCCGGGACGGCGATGGCAAAACGATGGCGCGGCTGTTGACTCGGGGGCGGGTACCGGGTTCGCCACGCTGCCAGGGCCAACACATAGAGGTAGGCAAAGGGCAGTGCGACGGCCAGCAGCGTGAGAAAAGACAGGATCCTCAATCGGTCACCTGGCTAGCCGCCGTTCGAGCAGCATAGCGTCGGCAAAGAACTTCGTGGCCCAGTTCGGAAAGCTGAAGCGCTCGTACCGGCCGTAGAATGGCCACGAGCCCTTGATGGCCCCTCGCACCGAGTCCTGCGTCCTTATGTCCTGCGTCTGCCGGAGAAAAACGTTGATCCGTTGCGCAGCTTCCAGGTAGCTGGCGTTGGCGGTCAACTCGTAGAAGCGCCACCAAATGATGGACACCTGCGCGCAGCCCGTCAGGCAGCGCCATGTCGCCCTTGCCCTCCAAGCGGAGTCAAATGCTCCACGCAAAGAACCGTCTCTCAGTCGGAGGTCTAGGAGGGCATCAGCCGTTCGGCGTGCCGCGGCTATGTACCTGTCTTCCTTCAACTCGACCCCGGATTCCAGAAAGCCGCGCACAGTGTAGGCCACGGTGTGAGTGACAGGGAAGGGCTGACCTCTCAACTCTGCCTGTCTGAACCAGCCGTTGGGCTTCTGGAGCGCAAGGGCCCAATCCAGTTGGCGCCGGGCGGCCACAGCGTAGCGAACATCACCGGCAACTCGGCCCAGAGCGACCAGGGCCCACGCGACCCGCGCGTGATAGGTACGCGGAATCTCGGCGTGATCGTATCGGGGCCATGACCCGTCGTCGGCTTGGACGGCCACCAGCCAGTCGCCCGCGGCCCGAGCAGCGGACAGGTAGTCGGCTCTGCCAGTTGCTTCGAACAAGGCCAACCATCCGAAGATGACCTGCCCTGTGTCGAAGACCTGAGGAGTCCTGGGGTGATCGTAGCCGCCCGGAATCGACCCGTCCGAGGACTGAACGCCGAGTTCGTAATCGCCCATTCGCACCGCGCGTTCCAGGAAAGCCCCATCGCCGGTCGCACTGGAATACTCGAGGAACGTCGGAATGATGTAGCCTGTTGTCTCTGGGTAGTCAGGGCGCCAGCCCAATCGCCCGAAACCCGCAGACACTCCTCCATCGCCTGTGCGATCCTGAGCCCGGGCAAGCCACTCCATGGCTGCCCGCAAGTGGTCGTCCGGACGACTTACTGGATGTCGGAGACTCAGCCGGTCGCGCAGGCACTCCCTGAGCGCGATCTTGGCGAAGATCGGGTTTAGCAATACACGGCCTCCGGCTCCTTTGGCGTCATCAGCTTATTTCCATCAACGCTCGCGGCAGGTCAGCTCTGTTTTGAACGGGCCGATCGTGGAACCGGTCGAAACCCCTCGGAAGTTCGTCTCCTGGCGCTCTCGAGGCAACTTTCCGCCGAGCGCGAGTCATCCAAGTCAGCGGCTGAATGGAATAGGGCGATCCAGCCGCTGGTAGCTGCCATCCGCAGAGCCATAGGTCAAGAACGCCACGATTCGGACTTCTTTCCAGGCCTCGGAGCCGAGAGCGTTCGCCCACTGCGCCTGGAGTCCGATGACGGTTGCCTCTCCCACCTTGAAACCGAGCGCCCCGCCGAACTCGTTGACTCGCTGGAGCGGCCCCTCCAGACCTGAGCCGGCGTCTCGGTAGTCGAACGACGTTGTGGCGGCAAAGCCCTGGAGTTGCCACCTCGTTGACAATGGGACAACTCCTGTCAGATTAATTGCGTTTGACAGGAAGTACGCGAGACTCTTGTCATAGGAGAATTCGAGGTCTCGCTGAAAAAACAAGGCCAGAGAACCACCCGATGATCTCTCGTACACGAGAGTCCCAAAGCCCACGGCACCGCTGAAGTTTGCTGCCCCTGACGTCGGAGAACTAAAGTATCGGTACCCGACCCAGGCATTTCCCCGTATCACCGCTTGGGGCGCGAGCGTCACGCCCCCGAGAATGAGTTTGCCGTCGCCGTCGCGTTCCGGGGAGTACACGAAGCGGTCGGTTGTCGCCTCGGCCGCGAACTCAATACTGGTCAGCGGCGTCACAGAGACCCCCAGGCCGGCGCGAAGGGCGTTGGTTCGGCGGTTCAGCGTTTCCCGGAGACTTGAACTTTGGTATATCGCGTCGGCGGCCCAGTTCGTGTTCACGGATTCGAACGAGCCCCTGAACGTGAGCCCGCCAGTGCGAACGTCGGCTCCTGCGACCGCGTCTGCTTCGATCCGCATCGACTTGTGGCCGACCTCGAAGCCGGTCGGATTCGCATTAGTGTTCTTGAAGTTGTAGTGAACATACGGCTTGATGGTCGGACCCGCTCGCTCGAAGTTGCCTCCCACCTGCCAGTTCGTTGCACCAACCCTGTCCGAGAATCTGACAATCTCCGCCGCTCCCCAGAAAGCCCCCCTGTTAGATTCTCCGCCGATCCACCCTTTGAACTGCGGTATCGCATAGATCTCGACGGTAGGGCTGGCGCCCACCTCTCGGTACGGATTGCTATCGTAACCGCCGGAGCACACCACGGCGGGAGTGAATGCAAGCCACCCAAGATGTACCCGCGCGGTCGCAGACGGATCCGGCTCGGGTGTCTGTCCTTCAGCGCCCAGCGCAGCACTGCTGCAGAGCAACATCCACAGGCACAACCGACGGGCGTACCGGAGCTGACCCGCACTGGGCGGTCGCGCGGCGACCGGCGGCGTGGCGGGAACCTCCGCGGCCCGAGACTTCGATCGCCGTCGCCAGACCGCAGTCGTCGGCCGCGGCCGCGAAGTGCCACGCAAGTGATCCACGTTCATTCTCATAGAGAGGTCTCCAACGACTCGGACACGTCACTATTCTGGCGTGCGGCCCTGGCATGCAGTCCAACTGCCCGGCTCCGGGCATGGGGGCGGACCCTCTCCTCGCGCGACGGGATCCCCGACCTGCATGGTGGCGAGCGCTACGGGGCGATCCACGCGACCACACCTGCGAGAATCGCGTTTCCCGCCACCATGCTGCCGCAATCAGTCCAGTGCGTCATTATCGCTTATCGGGATACGCTACATCGATCGATACCCTCCATTGGTCCTCCGGAAAGTGCTTGTGCGCCAGGATGTCCTCGGCGGCGGGATCGAATGTCGGTCCTCACGAGGTAGGGACCCCGGTTTCTCAGAAGGATTCCCCCCTGACTTGCCCCGAGGTGCATGAGCGGAATTAGGGTGCCTCAAACGAGACACGGCTGTCCAGTGACGGGTCTGCGTCGGCTCCTTTCTCGTGTCCACGATGATGCGGCTTGTGGGAATGTGGGCATCGCGCGCTCTGGGCGCGATGTCCAAGACCCTTGTGGGAACCGGTCTGGGGTTTCCACAGGGTCGCCATTTCCACAGCCGGCCGTCGCGACGCGATCATGCCGTCCCTCCGCTGCGACGGCCGGGCTTCTGGCGCCCACGGTACGACTCGCCCTCGATGACGAGATCGTAGGCGTTGCTGGTGAAGCGATCGATCGCGCTCTGGGCACGGACCGGATCGGAGAAGGTGGCGAGCCATTCGTCTGGCCCCCGATTCGACGTCGCAATGATCGAGCCGACCCGGTGTCGCTCGGTGAGCAGATCGTAGATGTCGCGACTCTCGGTGACGTCCATGGTGTCGAGGGCAAAGTCATCGAGGATGAGCAGGTCGACGGCGAGGAGCTTCCGTAACTCCGCCTCGTAGGTGTTATCAAGGCGCGCGTGTTTGAGGGTCTTGAGCATCCGGTCGGCGCGGAGCGCGAGGACCGTGCGTCCGCGGCGACAGGCCGCATGGCCGAGGGCGTGGGCGAGGAAGGTCTTGCCCACGCCGACGGGGCCGACGATCGTCACGTGGGCGTGCGCGTCGAGGAAGCGGAGCGACGCGAGGTCGTTGAGCAGGGTGCGGTCGAAGGTGACCTTCGCGGTGGGATCCCACGCCTCGAGCTGCATGCTGGGGTCGAGGCGGGCGCGCTGCACACGGGTGGTCACGGTCAGGGCGTCCCGCCGAGACGCTTCGTCGCCCAAGACGATCAGGAGGAAGTCCTGATAGGCCGACTGCTGCTGGCGGGCGAGGCTGAGACGCTCGGGCAGGGTGTCGAGCATCCGGGAGAGCTTGAGGCGACGGAGGACGGTGCGGAGATCGGGTGAAATCGGATCGGGCGTCATGCGGGGTCTCCTTCTGGTGTCGGTGTCGAGGGCACGAGAGCGAGCCGGTACTGCGTGGCGGGTCGGAGAAAGCGCGACGGTGCGGGTGTCGACGCGGCGGGCGCCGGCGGCGGGGCGGCCACCGCGAGGACGAGCATGCGTTGCAGGCGATGCACATCAAACATCCCGACGACGAGGGCCAGGGCACACGCCTCATTGACGCGGCCACTGCCATAGCGTCGGGCGAGGCCGAGCACCGCGTAGACGCGACGCATGCGCGTCCACGGCAGCGGCCCGTCGAGCAGGGCGCCCACGAAGCGGCCCACCGCCTCGCCGTGCGCGTCGGCCTGCGTCTGCAGGTACGTGATGTCGCGCAGGGCATAGGCGGTGCGTTCGGTCGGGAAGTCCTCGGCGTGGGTGGCCTTGCCGCCCGGGGGGCAGCGGGGATGCGTCTTGATCAGGACGCCGTGGTGGTAGAAGCGCACGGTGGCGCGGTCGGCGCGGGCGCGCAGGCGGACGCCGACCCACCGGGTCGGCAGCGAATAGAGCGCGGCCGCGACGACGGCGTAATGGTCGCGACCGACCTTGGGCGTGTTCCACAGCGGCGGGTCGTACGGCTCGGTGGGCGCCGGCCGCAGCACCGCCCGCTCCTCGGCCTCGAAATGCTCAAGCGGCCGCCGCTGGGTCCGCGAGTGCCGCCGCTGGCCGTACTCGTCCAGGCACCACTGACGCCCCCAGGTGCGGGCGGCATCGAGATCGATCAGGTCCTCGCCCGCGAAGCAATCGTCCCGGACTCCGGGTACGGTCCGTTCGACGCGCGCCTTATCCTTTGGATGGCGCGCACGGGTCGGGTCAATCTGGAAGTCGCGAGCCTGCGCGTATTCGACGAACGCCTCGACCAGTCGGGGCTCGAGGTCGTCGGCGGTATGGACGATCGCCTTGGTGTTATCCGAGATGAGGACGTGGAAGATGCCCCCGAAGAACGCCCAGGCCGCCTCGCACGCCTCGATGGCCGTGGCCGTCGTTTCCCGGAAGACGGGGTAGACGAAGCGATGACGTGACCGGACGGCGGTGAAGATCCACGCGCGAAACCGTCGGCGTGGGCCGGCCGAGCGCAGCCAGCCCACCCAGCCGGTGTCCACTTGGAGCTCCTGGCCGGGTTCCCCGTCGACGATCCCCACCGTGGCCGCCCCGCGGCCGAAGCCCAACTCGGCGACGGCAAACCGATGCAACGTGGCATAGGGCACGGCGACGCCGCGGCGGCCGAGCAGCTTTCGAATCTTGGTCAGCCGCAGCCCTTTCCCGAGCCACTCCGTGATCGATGTCCGCTGCGCCTCGCACAGCGCCCACGAATCCCCGCGCGGCCGGACCGCCGGAGGATGCAGGGCCAGCAGCACCATCGTGACCTGGGCCTCGCTCACGTCGTCGGGCCCCGGCACGACGCCGGCCGCTCGTGCGACGCCCAGATAGCGACGCACGGTCTTCGGGTCGAGTCCCAACATGGCGGCGATGCGCTTGGTCGCCCTCCCGGCGAACCACAAGCGCAACACCTCTCTCACTTCGATCATCGTGACCTCGCGATACGCCATCCGCTCCTCCTGCCCGGCTGGGAGGCCAAGCCGGAAGAGCGATGATCGCTGTGTCACGCACAGGGGGGAAAGGTGGTGAAAAACACCGCCTCGTCAGGGGGGAATGCTCGTGAGAAACCGGTCAGGCAGGGGTCCCTAGATCGTGATTACCGACAATCGAAATCCGCGCAGATGTGCCACCCCTACGGCTGAAGACGGCTCATCCCCACTGCAGACAGCCGTGCACCGCTTATTGCTGCCGCTCAGTGGAGGCCTTCCTGGAAGGCCGGTCGTGGGGATGCGGCGCCTGTTGACAGCACCGTGAGAAACGCTTGGACCTCGCCACTTCGCCCTGCCGAGACCGCGCTCTGCCGCTGTCGTCGGTCGCCGTTCTACCGGGCGCTTCGCACGCGGCCATCATATACTGGACGCTGTCACAATGAGCATCACCGACGAACGGCTGGTCGATTGGCGCCAGTCCCTGACCTTTCATCTGACATCCCTGAAAGGGATCTGCATCCTCGCCGTAGTCGCGATCCACGTGACAGGCTACTTTCAGGATTTTCCAGCATTCAACTACGTGAGCGGCAGCCTGGTCTGCGTCAACACCCTCAGTCGGTTCGCCGTGCCAATCTTCGTTTTGCTGTCCGGCTTCTATCTCAGCTTGAACAGCCGAAATGAACGTCCCTTGGCTCTCTACCGCAGGGCCGCGAAGTTCCTGGCTGTGCCCTACGTCATTTATTCGTTGGTTTACACCGTCGCGTTTTACTTACCCGGTGTGGACCCGCGAACGTTTCCGCGCATGTTCGTTCGACACCTTCTGCTCGGCACCGCGGGCTACCATCTCGGGTTCATGCTGTTGATTCTGGAGCTGTATGCGGTTCATCCGTTCTTGAGACGTTGGTATCGGGCTATTGACCACAAGGGTGCGTTCGTCTTGCTGGTGTTCTGCCTTCAAATCATCTGGCGTTCTAGCCGAGAACTGTGCGCGCCGTCAGACGCCCGGTGGCTCGAGGTGGTACTCGCAGGCATCAAATGGGTCTCCCATCTTGGCTATTTCGTTGCCGGGTACTATCTTCACGACCACGCGGACTTAGTCGGTAAGGTGCTCGGACGCGCACGCTGGATTGCTGCAGGAGCTGGCTTGTGGATGCTGTCTGCGGGCAGCATCGCGGTTTACTGGGGAGTACTGCTGGCCGGAGACATTCCGTTCAGGCAGACTGCCCACCCGGAGCTTATCCTCTGGCTCTTCGAGCCGGTCTTGAGCGCTGGGGCGTTTGCGGTGATGGTCAAGTGGGTCTGGAGTCGGGCGCCGAACTCCAGCAGGTGTCGACGGCTGTTTCACACGTTTGGCCTCTATGCCTACGGCGTCTACTACCTTCACCCGCTCGTGCTGCTTCTGTTGTCGTCTTTCCTCGGACGGTTTTCGCTGCTCCACCCCGACGCCGCCCCGTTCTATGCGATTGTCCTTCCGAGTTGCTGTTTGTTCAGCCTGTATGCCGCCAAGACCCTCGCCAAGTTCCCGTTCGGCAGGTACCTTACATGAGCCGCGGAGAAGTCTAGCGTAGTATCCCCTACGCGTCTGGCATTCGGCCCCACCGGCCGCGGAGGTAGTCACGAACCCCGAGCCACATCGCATCGCGGTGCGCCCGCCGGCCTCGCCATCTGGGCCGGATGCTCCAGCTCGTCAATGTCCGCGCGACGTCGATCCACGCCGAGGCACGCGCTGCAACCGGCGCACTGTTCTTGGACATCATCAACAGCCGGTTCCGGGTGCTGTAGTAGGTGACCGACGGCCCGGGCCGATAGTTGCGGTTGACGCCTTTGTGCCAGAGCCTTGCACGTGGTACGTGGAGAACGACCCACCCGCGACGGACGATGCGCAGGCACCACTCGGTCTCTTCCCAGTAGTAGAAGAAGCGTTCATCGAGCATCCCCGCCTCTTCTATTGCCGCGCGTCGGACCATGATGGCGCAACCGGAGATCCAATCGACCGGCGCGGGCTGGGTCTGCTCTCCGCCGTCGCGCTCGTTCTGCCTCAGGTGCCGCGATCTCCAGGACGAATCCAGGACCCCACCCGCCGACTGGATCACTTGCGGTTCGTCGTGGTGGTAGACCATCGGTCCCACGACCCCTATGCGCGGCTTCCGTTCGGCGGCCCTCACCAGTTCATCGAGACAGTCGGGTGCCAGGACGGTGTCTTCGTTGAGGACGAACACCCATTCGGCGCCGCGAGCGAGCGCGAGGCCGATGCCGACATTATTGTTGCCCGCATAACCCAGGTTCTCCGCCAGGAAGGCGACCTCGACCTTTGGAAACCTGGTCCGAATCGCCTCCACGGAGCCATCTGTAGAGTGGTTGTCGAGGACAATGTCGAGGCGATCCGAGTAGGTCGAGCAGTCTAGCGACTTTAGACAGTCAAGCGTGTCATCCCGTCGGTTGGTGTTGAGTACGACCGTCACAACGAGAGGGTTTGCCATCGCACGTCCTGTCGCAGGTGTTCTAAAGTCTGGCGGGTGCGGCGGGCGCTGCCAGACTGAATCCCGCTAGCGAGTCAGGCCGCGAGCCGCCAATTCGGCTGTCGCGACGGAAACCCTGTCCTCGGCCTTCTGGGTCGCCAGCCACCCAACGAGCTCACGCATGCCCGCCTCGAACGTGACACGCGGTTCAAAGCCAAGCAGACTCCGTGCCTTGCCGATGTCGGCGTAACAGTAACGTATATCCCCGGCCCGATACTGGCCCACAACTTCCGGGTTTACCTGGGATCCGAGCAGTCGGATCAACGTCTCCGCAACGGCCAGCACGCTCGTGCAGCGGCCGGTACCGACATTGATGGGCTCGTAAATGGCGGCATCGGCGGACAGTGCGAGGACCACGGCCTGCACAATGTCGCTCACGTGGACGAAATCGCGCCCCTGGGCCCCGTCTTCGAAGATGACCGGGGGCTTTCCATTCAAGATACGACTCGCGAAGATCGCGGCGACACCCGTGTAGGGGTTCGAGAGTGATTGGCGGGGGCCGTAGACGTTGAAGAACCGGAGTGCGACTGTCGGGATGCCGTACGCCCGGCCCACCGTCAGGCACATCTCCTCCTGATCGCGTTTGGATATTGCGTAGATTGACGTTGGCTCGAGCGGTTTGTCTTCAGGCGTTGGACCAGGTATCAGGCGCTCGCCAGACGCTCCGAACTCGTCCCACCTCCGAGCCTCGAGGGTTCTCGACGTTCGCACACCCGGAAAGGCCGTCTGTCCGGATGATGTGCGGTAGAGCCCCTCGCCATATATAGACATCGAGGAGGCGACGATCAGGCGCTGGACTGTGTGCTTGCCTTGGGCGAGGAACTCCAGAAGGTGGGCGGTGCCCATCGTATTGGCACCCATGTATCGGCTGATCTCATACATCGACTGGCCCACACCGACCTCAGCGGCGAAGTGGTAGATGGCGTCGATGCCATCCACCGCCGTGGGCCATACCGCCCTATCTTGGACATCGCCGCGGATCTTTTCTACGCTCGCCGGGACCCACGCCGGCCAGTCGGAGCCTTTACCATGAACCTGTGGGACCAAGAGATCGAGAATACGCACGGAGTGGCCGCGCGCGATCAACTCGTCGACGAGGTGCGAACCGATGAACCCCGCTCCGCCTGTGACCAGAATTCGCATGGCTCCTGACTCCATCGACCACGTGAGTTGGTGGCAGTTCCCGGCACGGTCGAATCGCCTCGACGATGACCCGGTCTGACGACGCGCGCCGCGGGTTGTGTCGTGAGGCGCGACAGACGGCCGGGGAACCACGCGCTCGAAGCCTCACCGAAGCCAGACGAATCAAACGGGCTATCGGCCGGTGTCGCGCTCGTGTGCAGAGGCCGTATCATCCTATCACCTCACCACAAGCGTGGTCAGCCCGACACCCGATCAGGCCACGGGAGGGCAGCACCCCTCGGGCAGCCACCAACGGCGGTTTGCGTTCCACACGCGGCCGGTGCGAGAATGACCGGAACCGCGGCCCGGAGCCTTAGCCGGTGCTGGCCCCGCACCCTCAATGCCGCTTCCAGACTCCGGCGCCGGCGTCTGGAGGCTCCGAGGATCCAGGATGTGCGGATTCTGGAACCTGATTCGGGCGCTGAGGGTGTAGGTGTCATTCGCGGGGGTTGGCCTTCTTGGGAACAAGACCCGCGGCACCGGTCCTCCTGAACGTCGTCAGCAGCGCGACAAGCCCGTTCAGCCGCCCTGTCGTCGTGCGACCCGGCCCGACGTATATGAACGAGCGGCCTTGTCAATTGGGCGGAACTCCGAACTCCTGGAGCCGGCGCACCCGCCGATTCCTCCTGCTGAGCATATCCGTGCTCGCGATTGCAGCGCCGCGGGAAACGGTGCTGCGGGCCGCTTCGCCGCAGCGCCCTGCAGTCGCAATCCATGTCTCCGAGTTGACTCAAGCGCTCGAGGTGACTCCTGCGAGTCCTCCAACGCCGGTCGGACCCGGCACGTCGGGCTTTCAGTGGTGGTATTCGTCGTGCCCCTACGCCGCCATGTACGAATCGTTGAGGGAGGCGTTCCAGTCCGACGGCACACCCTTCGTCGAAGTGAGCGACGGCGATATTGCTGGCGGGAAACTGCTGAACGCCGACGGCTCGCCCGCCTACCCGATCGTGGTGAGTCTGGCGTCGGAAGCGGTCAGCGACGACGAGGTCGGACAGTTGCGCGACTTCGTCGCGGCAGGAGGGTTCCTGTTCGTCGGGTCCTCGGCGTTTACGCGCTACCCCGACGGGACGCCGCGCGGCGACTTCGCGTTGTCGGCCGAGATGGGCCTGCACGCGGCCAGCGAAGGCCTGACCAATTGGTATCAGAGCGGGTCAATCACAGGAATCATCGAACATCGGCTGACGTCAGACGTTCCCGCCGGGGCCAGCACATGGTCCTTGCCCCAGACTTCAGAACAGGTTTTCGAAGGTTCATCGCCCAAATGCTCCGGTCATACGGACCATCCCGTGTGGAACGTGATCGGGGCGGGCGCCGATATTCTCTCGACAGGAACCTCTGGGCCGCTGCTGGCGACCAGCGCCTATGGCGCTGGTCGGTTCATCTACTACGGGCCTATGCAGCCACTGACAGGACACCACGGCTCTGACATTCGCATGTCCAGCTATGCGATTGTCCGACGCGCCGTCGAATGGGCGCTCGACGCCGAAGGAAATCCAACCATCAAGCTGAGTCGGTGGCCCGACGCGTTCGACGCGGCCTTGACGGGCGCGATAGCTGGGGCGACGTTTTCGCTGGAAGCGACGACGTCGTCGGCGCCAGTGGCCGTCACATTGCCGGATGCGACCATTAGTGCCTCGTTCCCGAGCACCGGGATCCTCGACACCTTCAATCGCGCCAACGGGGCGCTCGGGAGTGCCTGGACCGGCAGCGTCGGGGGGTATTCGATCTCGAGCAATCAGCTCCGCGTGACCGGAGGGGGTGCCGTCTACTGGAATGCGGCGTTTGGTGCGGATCAGGAAGTGTATGCCACGCTGCAGACGATCAACTCAAACGCCAAAGAGATCGACCTGTTGCTCAAGGTGCAGTCCGGAGGATGGGGGAGCGGCGCGATCGAAGTCTGGTATGACGTGACAGGCCACCGCGTCAAGGTCTGGACGTATACGCCCAGTCAAGGATGGCTCCAGCGGGGGGCCGACATCCCGGTGACGTTCCTGGCGGGTGACGTCTTCGGAGCGTCCGCCAAGGCGGATGGGACGGTGGGCGTCTACCGGAACGGGACACTGCTCGCGAGTCGGAGCGTGAGCGGCTGGTCGTTCGCCGCTAGCGGCGGACGGATTGGCCTGTGGATGGTGTCTGCCTTGGGGACGGTGCTCGATGATCTTGGCGGCGGCAACAGCCTGTCTTCGCCGCCGAACCAGCCACCGACGGTGGCGCTGACGACTCCGACGAACGGGGCGACGTTTTCGGCGGGGGCGACGGTGACGGTGACGGCGACGGCGACAGACCCGGACGGAACGGTGACGCAGGTGGCGTTCTACCAGGGGGCGACGTTTCTGGGGGTAGACGCGACGAGCCCGTACAGCGTTGCGTGGGGGAACGTGCCGGCGGGTAGTTACACGCTCACGGCGGTGGCGACGGACAACAGTGGGGCGACGACAACGTCGGCGCCGGTGGCGATCACGGTGACGGGGCCTAACCAGCCTCCGGCGGTGGCGGTGACGAGCCCGACGAACGGGGCGACGCTTACGGCTGGGGCGACGGTGACGGTGGCGGCGACGGCGACGGATGCGGACGGAACGGTGACGCAGGTTGCGTTCTACGAGGGGGCGACATCGTTTGTGGCCGGGACGGTGCAAGTCGGCGCGGGCTACGTCGATGGGAGCAGCCACCAGATTGTCCGCACGTCAGGAGGTGCGCTGTACTCGATCGCAGCGAACTGCGATGCTTACCCGGATTGTTCGGCTGGCGGTTTGAGCCAGACCATCCGGGTTCACAGGGCGAAGGACACCGCTGTGCCTACATCGGGGTTCACCCGCATGGACAGCGCGAATGAGCCGGCCGCGGCGGTCGGAACCGCAGCGGCGATCGACGGGTCGGACCGAATACACATCGCATGGTCTGCACGAAGCGCGTCGAACCTCACCGCCTATCTGCGGTACGCGGTGTTTGATACGGCGACGGATTCGTGGGACCTGGCGACCACGATCTTCTCCGACTTGAACTACGCCGACATCGGACAGGGCGATGAGAGCGTTGCCATCGCCATCGACGCGAACGGCAAGGCGCATGTCGTCTTCCTCACCACGATGGGGAACGGGACCCTCGCCAACCGGCGGATCTACTACACGAACAATGTCTCTGGTGCCTGGGCGGCGGCCGTCCGAGTGGACGCGGACGTCACCTACACGGGGAACTACAAGGCGTGGCACCCGGGGATCGCGTTCGACGGTCAAGGCCGCATCATCGCCTCGTGGGTGAAAGGCCAGTTCAACGAGAGCGGGACCGGCACGGTTTACGTCCGCACACGCGAGACTAATGGGACATGGAACGCTTCGGTCAGCGTTCTGGGGACCGTGGAAGAGGGCATCGACCAGTGCGTCAGTTTCATGACGACGTCAGACGGTCGGTACCATCTCGGCTTCAGCGGAGCGAAGTCTGGCGGATGGCAGCCGATTCTCTATTACTACAGCGACGACCACGGGCGGACCTGGACGGCGAACCACCCCTCCATCTCGCAGACGCACAACGTCACCATCGGCCCCGGAATTGCCGGCAAGGTGCGGCTGTGGCATCACGGGACAGGCACGCCGGTCAATCTCTACTACGTCGAGGGACCGGGTGGCGGTGGCGCATGGGGCCCTCAGACGCTCTTCACGCCAGGCCAAGTCGATTGCTCGGTCTCCTCGCGCTGGTCGCAGTACTACTTCACCTCTCCGGACATCATTGACATCGCGTTCTGGGACCAGAACTACCCGAACATCCTTTACGTCGGAAGCGAGATACAGAACACGGCGACGCTGCTGGGGACGGACGCGACCAGCCCGTACAGCGTGGCGTGGGGGAACGTGCCGGCGGGGAGTTACACGCTGACGGCGGTGGCGACGGACAACAGCGGAGCGACATCGACGTCGTTACCGGTGACGATCACGGTGACGCCACCTCTCGCGGTAACGAGCCTGACGGCGAACCAAACCTTCCCGGTTCCCGTGGGGACGCCCATCACGTGGACCGCGACGGCGTCCGGGGGCAGTGCGCCCCTGGAATATCAGTTCGTCCTGATCAATGGCACCACC
>Ga0209048_10000311_pt1 | contig 53357 bp, 40 predicted proteins | sample FrelakmetCRP12CR_FD_187146 | JGI IMG/M metagenome (GOLD analysis project Ga0209048, IMG submission 187146) | Freshwater lake sediment microbial communities from the University of Notre Dame, USA, for methane emissions studies - CRP12 CR (SPAdes)... | ecosystem: Environmental > Aquatic >...
GCATTTCGGATTCTGGCCAGCTATATCTTTGGCAAGAACAAAGGTGAGAAGAAGCTTGCCATGACCGCGCCGGTCACGCAGACCGCGGCGCCGATGAAGCTGGAAATGACGGCTCCGGTGATCCAGAGCGCCGCGCCAGGCGGGTATCTGGTCCAGTTCGTATTACCCAGGGGCGTGACTCTGGATACCGCGCCTGAACCCATCGACCAGCGCATCGTCCTTCGGCAAGTGCGGCCGATGCGTGTGGCTGTCATCCGCTACTCCGGCTTCTGGTCGGATGCCAACTACAACGAGCACCTGGCCCAGTTGAAGGAGACCTTGAGGAAGGCGGGCGTGAAATGGTCAGGCGAACCGGTCTACTCGCGCTATAACCCGCCCTTCACGCCCTGGTTCCTGCGTCGTAACGAAATCTGGTTGCAGCTCCCTGCCAATGCCGGCAATCGAGCGGATTGACTTCCTCGTCCGAAAGCCGTCGCTCATGACCGTCAACAACGGGTCCATTTTGTGGAAACACTCCCCGAGCGGTCTCGGCGAATGAATTATAAACCCTTAAGACGGCTGAAATTCCAGCGAGCCGAAGCAACAGCCTGTTACGACGATCTCCGACCATCATTGCGTACAATGCGTCACTCCGCGTGTTTACTGCGGGCCTTCGGCCAGTTATGTATTCGCTCGCAAAATCCCGAGCGGGAGGTGCGCAGTAGTGCGCATCCCTACCGCAAACGGATAGGACCGCGGTTTGCACGGCGATAAGACTGCTCGCTATCCAACATCACTATTCAGTTGACGGCCGCGGCGATACCACAATGTGTCAACGGCCACCAGGCTCAAAGCGAGCCACGTTACCCCTGCTGAGGCCGCTGCAAGTACGTCGCTCAGATAGTGAACCCCAAGATAGATACGACTGAAAGCGACCACGGCGACCAAGGCACAAGCGACCAGAACAGCGAGGACTTTGAAGTGCCACGCAGCGAGGCGGGTGATGAGATACGCTGCCGAGACTCCATAGAGCAGAGTTGCCGCCATGACATGTCCGCTCGGAAAGCTGTAGGTGTGTAGAACGGCAGCCAGACTTGACAGCGTAGGCCTGGCGCGGTGAAAAACCACTTTCAGTAGCGCATCGAGCAGCATTCCGCCTGGCACGGCGCAGATGACGGTAGTCACCCAGCGCCAATCGCGACGCCAAATGAGATACAGTATGAGCAGCACCGTAGCACCCGTGACCGCGGGCCATTCGTGCAGCCGGCTGACACCTGAAAGGAATCTATTCAGCCGCGGCGTTTGGTGAAGGTGAAACCAGCGCTCCACCTCCAGATCGTGCAGTATAAGCGGATCCCCGGTCACCACGTCCTCCGCGATGCCGCCGAACAGCCACGCTGCTGCAGCGAATACCAGCAAACCCACCGTCATCTGCAGGCCAAAGTAGCTTTCGGGGGACAGGTTTGCTCTAAGCCGTGCAAAGAGATCCAACACTGGCAGACCAAGGGCACGCACTTGAATTCCTCGCGGCAACAGCTCTAATTATGGGCTCGCGCAAGCCGTCAGCATATCAAGCCGGCGAGCTGCGCGTCGGCAGGTTCACGTCCGAAGTCACTTTTCGCGCCGCCTCTTGATCTGTCTTGGGTCCGGCGCGATGTCAAGCCAGATCCAGTCGATCCAGGACATGTCCCAGGTCCCGCCCGTGAAGAAGAAGTTCTGCGCACTGGAGAAGGTCATGGCGCCGACACCATCGCTTTCAAGTGCGGCTTCGTTCACCTGCAACGAGCAGCTCCGCCGCCGCCGGCTTAATCGATTTTGGGATCATCATCGCTTGGCATGGTGGTAAGCGCCAGTTCGATATTTGCGGCAAGCTCCTTCGCGTACTTGGCCGCCTCGAATAAACGAAGCGACTCGTAGTACTTGACCTTCTGGCGAAAACTGTCGATGTCTTTCTGCAATACAGCTCTCGTATCGTTTGCATCCATCTCGTGTCTCCTGGGGTTCGGAAGATATCGACGCCGCCGCCACGATTCCGGCCTGCGCACGGTGGGATTATATGCGCTCCGCAGCGCCCGATAGCGGCGATGAGGCTGCGCGCCCTTGACAGGGACTGGTTGTGAGGTACATATGTCGGTGGATCTGCTTTCGGGAGCGTTGCAATGTTCTACCAGGACAAGACCTTCACCAACGAACGCGTGGAACTCAGCGGCAGGGGATTTCACGGTTGCACGTTCAAGAATTGCGAACTCGTCTATCGCGGCGAGCCGTCGCCGAATTTTCAGGACAACAACCTGATCGACTCGGTGTTCGTATTCGCGGATGCGGCGATTTGCACGCTGTACTTTCTCTCCAACGTGTATCACGCCGGCCGCGGCGGCCGCGAAGTGGTGGAGAACACCTTCGATGATATCCGGCAGCGGAAGATTCACGGCCGGACGGCGAAGACGGCGGCCCCCGGTACGCCGGATCACAGCCTGCGCTGACTTCAAGAACAGGGCGTCGGGGCGCGCCGCTCGGAGCGCGGTCACTTTGCGATTTGTACACGATCGCGCAGCGCCACGGCCGGGGCGCTCGAGCCGAGTTCCCGGGCCGCCTTGTGGCCGGAGTACACGGCCGCGGCAATGATCGAGGGCTGCAGGCAGTCCCCGATGCGCAGGATGCGTGTGCCGGATTCGGCTCCCCCGCTGCCGACGAGTTCATAGTACAGGGCGTCGTCGGGCTCGCGCGAGGTGACGAGCACGAGCGCGCTCGCCGCCCGCACGACGGCATTTCCGGTGTAGACGCAGTGCAGGGCGGCGGCGCGGCCGTCGAAGGCGCCGAGAGTCTCGCTGCAGCGGATTTCGATGCCGGCTTCGAGCATCTGCCGTTGCGTGCGATCCTGCTCGCCGGTGTATTTGCTCCATTCGCCGGCACGGGACCCCGAAGTGACGTAACAAACCCGTACCGCGTTACGTGCGAGCAGCAGGGCGAGCACCGGACCGAGATAATAGTTGTCGTCATCGTAGAGCAGCACCTCGCCCGCCGGGACGCGGCCATCCATCAGGTCGTCGGGGGTGAACACCAGCGCATCGTTGGGGAATTCGATCTGGACCGGGCATGAGCGGCCGAGGCCGTCGCGGCGCCAGCGCGCGCCGGTGGCAAGCAACACATCGTCGGCGCCGAATTCGCGCACCTCTGCCGCCGACAGACGATTGTCGAGATACAGCGAGACGTTCGACAGCTTGGCGATCTGCTGCAAACGGTAGTCGCGCACTCGACTCCACTCGCGCAGGCCCGGCAAGCGGCTCTCGCGGCTGACCCGGCCGCCGGCTTCCTTGGCCGCATCCGCCAGCGTCACGGTATAGCCGCGCTTGCCGAGGATGTGCGCGGCTTCGAGGCCGGCCGGTCCGGCGCCGACCACAAGGACGGTGCCCGATGCGCCGCCCGGCACGCGCTCCGGATGCCAGCCCCTGCGCCATTCCTCGCCCATCGTGGGGTTCTGCGTGCAACGAATGGCGGATCCCCGGTAGTTGTATGCATAGCAGATGTTGCAGCCGATGCACTCGCGAATGTCCTCGTAGCGACCCTCGCGGATTTTCGCCGGCAGAAACGGATCGGCGATCGAGGGGCGCGCCGCGCCGATGAGGTCGAGAACCCCGCTCTTGATTTGGCGCACCATCGTGTCGGGGCTGGTGAAGCGCCCGACGCTCACCACCGGTTTGCCCGTCAACGCGCGGGCATAGCCGATACGGCCCTCCAGATGGCCTTCGCTGTAGAAGCGCGAAGATCCCATCTCTTCGTAGTAATCGTCGATCACCAGGTCCCACAAATCCGGCAAATGGCCGACGAGCCCGAGTACGTCGCGCGCTTCCTCGGCCGACAGGTGCTCCTCGCCGTGGCCATTGGCGGCAAAGCGCGCGGCGACCGCGCAGCGATCTCCGACCGCCGCCCGCGTCTCCTCGAGCAGTTCCCGGAACAGCCGCACCCGGTTCACGAGACTACCGCCGTATTCGTCGGTGCGCCCGTTCAGGCTGCGCGAGAGAAACTCCGACACCAGATAGCCGTGGCTCGGGTAGACATAGATGATGTCGAACCCGGCGGCCTTGGCGCGCCGAGCCGCCGCGAGGTGCCATTGGCGGAATGCGCGCAGGTCTTCCTTGTCCATGCGTCTCGATTGAACCGGATCCTCACGCGAGGGCATCGAGCGCACCCCGATGCTGGGCTGGCGGCTGGCGAGGTTCGCGACATAGCTGCCGCCGTGCCAGAGCTCGATGCCGGCGAGCGCGCCGTGGGCATGTACGGCGTCAGCCATGGCCGCGAGGTTGGCCATATCGCCGTCATCCCACATTGAGGCGAAAGGGAAGGGTTGGTCGTCCGAAGTCGGGTGCAGGGAGCAGTACTCGGTGCACACCGCTCCCCAGCCCCCCTCCGCCTTCATGCCGCGCATCGCGGCCAGGGTGTGGGGCAGGGCGTGCCCCATGCCGGTGCAATGGGGTACCTGGTAGAACCGGTTCGGCAGCGTGACGGGCCCGATCTTGAGCGGTTCGAAGAGTATGTTATGACGCGGATCGATTCCCATTTGCATCCCCCGGTTCGCAATGATCCAAAGACTCCTGGATTGTCGCCCGGAGGACTTCCGCTACAGTTTGATTAAACGTATAAAGAAATGAAAGCGGAGTGAATAATTCAAGGCTGGGGAAGAACATGGCACGCGACGGGACAAGGATGAAACGAGCACGGCCCGCCGCGGCGGTGGCCGAGATGGCGCCTCGCGACCGGGGTCTGCACCATGGCGCCAGCGCGCCCTACGACCCCTTGCCGAAGGGCCAGGTGCTCGACGTGATCGAGGCGGCCATCGGCCACCTTGCGCACGCCGGTGCCGGCTTCGAAGCGGGTACCGAGGCCATCGAGTTGTTTCGCGCCGCGGACTGCGCGGTCAGCGCGGACGGTGTCGTGCGCATACCGCCCGGTCTTACGCGCGAGTGCCTCGCCTCGGTGGCCAAGAGCGTGCGGCTCTGGGACCGCGACGCAGAGCGTCACATCGAGCTCGACAATCAGCACACCTGGTTCTTCCCGGGCATGACCTGCATCAAGGTCTACGATGCGCTTACCGGCGCGCCCCGCTCGAGCACCCGTGCGGACCTCGAGACCATCACCCGCGTCGCCGACGCGCTGCCGAACATCGACGGCGCGTGCATCGCCTGCAAGAACGTGGCGAATTCGGACATCCACGGCGAGATCGACGAATTCCTGGCAATGGCCGAGAACACCACCAAGCCGCTCGAGTACCTGTGCGAACACGCCGATTCGCTCGCGGTGGTGATCGAGATGGCGAGCGCGATCCGCGGCGGCCGAGAGGCGCTCGCCGCCAAGCCGTATTTTCTGCAGATCGTGACGCCGCTGCCGCTCGATTACCACGCGACCCACATCGACCAAATCATCATGGCGGCGCGAGCCGGGGTGCCGGTGAGCGTCGGGACGCTCCCCATCGGCGGCGCATCGACTCCGATCACCATGGCCGGCAGCATGACGCACAGCCTCGCCACGGATTTCGCGGGTATGGTGCTCGGTCAACTCGCCAGGCGTGGCTCCTGCGTCGTCGGCAGCTCCGACGTGTGCTTCATGGAGCCGGCCACCGGCGGCATCGGCAACTTTGTCTATACCTCGCTCGCCGACATGGCGATGTGTCAAATCCGGCGCGAACTCGGGCTGCCCTCGTTCACCGGGATCGGCGGAACCTCGAACGCGCGCCGCTTCGATCAGGATGCGGTGTGGGAGCTGTCGACGAATCTCATGCAGGCCTTTTACAGCCGGCCCGCGACCCTCGATTACCTGGGCTCGCTCGATATGGGCCTGACCTACTCGCTGCCGGCGCTGTTGTTGTGTGACGAGCTCGCGGGCATGTTGCGCACGTTCTGGCAGGGCGTGCGCGTCGATGAGGACACGCTCGCGACCGATCTGATCCGCACGGTCGGGCCGCGCGGAAATTTTCTCGCGCACCGCCACACGGTCTCGCACTGCCGGGAACAGCTCTGGCCGGCCCGCTACCTCGGGTCCAATATGCCGCTCTCGAACGACGACAAGCCCGATCTCGATCTGCTGGAGCGCATCGACGCGCATCTTGCGCGCATCCTGGCCGAACACCGCCCTCCGCCGCTCAAGCCCGAGCTGCTCGATGCGCTGCGGGCCATCCAGGAGGGTTTCAAGGCGCGCCGTGCGGCGTGAGCCGCATCAGCGGCCGCGGGATTCGGTTCAGGCAGCCGGTGCCCGCGCGCGCAGGCGCCGGCCGCGCTCGAGCCAGGCGTAAACCGGAGCGCAGGCGCCGATGAACAGGGCGGAAATAATGCCCGAGCGCGGATCTTCGATCACGGCCGCGATCAGAAAGGCCACCGATCCGGCGAGCACCACCATCGTCGATACCGGGTAGCCGAGCGCCCTATACGGCCGCGCAAGTGCAGGCTCGCGATGCCGCAGCACCAGCACGGCTGAAAAGGCCGACACATAGCAGAGCAGAAACAGCACCGCGTACAACGCGATGACCTGCTGAAAGCTGCCGCTCAGAATGATGATCACGGTGACCGCGCTCGTCAGCAGCAGCGCGATGCGCGGCGTGCCGCCGGCGCTCACCACCGCCGCCTTGTGGGTGAACAAGCCGTCCCGGCCGATCGCGAACAGCACGCGCGGCGCCATGAGAGTCACGTTGTTGAGCAGGCTCAACATCATGAAGATCGACAGGATGGTCACGAGCTGCGCTCCGCCGCGCGGCAACACCAGCCGGGCCGCCTCCGCCGCCGGCAGTTCCGAGGCGGCGAGTGCCTTGAGCGGCAGGACGTGCACGAACGCGAGATTGATCAACAGGTACAGTGCCGTAACCACCAGTGCACCGCCAATGATGGCGCGCGGCAGGGTGCGGGTGGGGTCGGCGTTTTCCTCCGCCATGTAGATCGGCGCGTACCAGCCGTCGAACGCGGTCAGTATCGCGCGCAGCGCCGGCACCACGGTGAACAGCATCGCCGTCGACATCCACGGCACCGAGGCCGCGGTTCCCGCGAGCGGCGCTTCGCCGGCGCCGGCGGCGGGTGCGGTAAGAAAGCAGCCGACCACCAGGATCATCAGTATCAGACCGATCGAGATGCTGATGATGGTCGTCAGCCAGCTGCCGATGCGAAGTCCCATCCAGTGGATGGCGGTGAAGACTGCAATGAGCGCAATGGCCAGCGCCCGCGGATTCGCCGCCGCCGCCGGCCACAACACGGTCAGGAACGTCACTGCCGTCATCGCTATATAGGCGAGCGCGGCGACGTTGACGAGCCAGTCGCACCAGCCGACCGTGAAGCCGACGCCGTCGCCGAAGGCGCGCCGCGCGTAGACGCGAAACCCGCCGGTCTCGGGGATCATCGCCGCGAGTTCGGCTATCGCCACCGCGCCCATCAGGGCATACAGGCCGCCCAGGGCCCAGAACACCATGATGAGCGTGCGATCTCCGAGCGCCGCCGCCACCATACCCGGCAGGCGCAGGATGCCGACGCCGATGGTCGCGCCGAACGCCAGCGCGAGACCGAAGCCGAGCCCGAGGATTTTGCGCAGCGGGCGCGCGGATTGGGTGCCCAATTAGCGGGCCAGTTCTTTAACCAACCGATCCGCGTGATAAATGTTTTTGAGCGCCTCGGTGATGCCCGTCACATCGACCGCCACGGCCCGGTTCACACTGCCGTCGTAGCCGAAGTCCCCGCCCAATGACTGTATGTTCCCGTCGAAAATCAGGCCGATCGCCTCGCCGTTGCGCCCGATGACGGGCGAGCCGGAGTTGCCGCCGATGATGTCGTTGGTGGAGATGAAATTGAGGTTGCTGCGAGGATTCACCGTGGGCTGCGCCTTGATCCAGCTGTCCGGCAGCTTGAACGGATAGGACCCCGTGGCATGAGCATAGGCGCCGGCAAAATTCGTGATCGGGGCGATTCTGCGGCCATTCTCCAGATAGCCGGAAACGGTGCCGTACGAGAGCCGCAGCGTGAAGGTCGCGTCCGGGTAGGTGTCTTTGCCCTCCAGTGCAAAGCGCGCCTTGGCGATCAGCGCGGCGTTCTTGGTGATCACCGCTTTCACGTTGTCCTCGTAGTCGGCCCGTACGGCGCGCGCGGGCGCATCGAGGATGCGCGCGAAATCGATCAACGGATCGTGAAAGGCGTCGATGGCGCTCGCGCCGCCCGCCAACAGCTGGGCGCGCAGTTCCGCACTGCCCAATTGGGTGCCGTCCACCAGCTCGCGGGCGATCACCTCGGGGCTTTTCTTGTCGAGCAGCGCGCGCACGTCCGGGTCGGTGGTGCCGAGATCCTCCCGCACCTTGGTCAACCACCAGGCGAGCACCGTTTTTTCAAGACTCGCGTGGATGGGCGCGGGGGAGATGATTTCCTGCTTGAGCGCCGGGAAGTTCGCGTCCTGATAGGCCTCCAGCCGCTGACCGTCGGGCTTGCCGATCTCGGCCGCGTAACGATTCAGCGCAATGGCGTCGCCGAGCAGAGGGGAGAGCGACTGCGGCAGACGCTCGAGCAGCGCATTGCGCACGAAGAGGGTCCGCTGATGAGCCACCGCCGCCGCGATGGCGTCCCAGGCGCCGCCGCCACCGGCCGAGAGCCGCGGATCGGCGGCCACGCGGCGGCGGAATTCGCCCTCGGCGCGCGCCTTGTCGGCAATGATCGAGCCGTCCACCAGGGCGACCTGCCGGCCTTTGTAGGCCTTCAGCGAGTTCTCGATCGAGAACAAAAGCGTGTTCGCAGTGCGGGCCTCCTCGGGACCCTTGGTGGCGAACTCGTTCAGCACGCCGCGCAATTCGGAAAACAGGTTAATGATGAAGGGCTGTGCGGCATCGCGCTGATATTCGAGCTGCGCCAGGGTGGCCTCGCGCTCCGTCGCGCCCGGGTTGCCGCTGGTGAACGCGATATCGCCTTCCTTGACCCCGCGGGTTGCGAATTTGAGGAACGTGGCGGTGTGCAGCGGCTTGCCGTTGTCGTAGATGCGCACGAAGGCGGTGTCCAGATCGTAGCGCGGAAACGTGAAATTGTCCGGGTCGCCGCCGAAGAACGCCACGCTTTCCTCCGGGGCGAACACCATGCGCACATCCTGGTAGCGCTTGTATTTGTACAGGTCGTATTCCCCGCCTTGATATAGAGTCACCACCTGGCAGCGCACGTCGGCCGCGGTTCCGCAGGCGCTTTCGATCTGCGCCTTGGCCGCGCGCTCCGCCTCGTGGAAGGCGCGGTCCGATTTGCCGGCGGTCGCCTCCTCGATCTGCTTCGTTACATCGGTGATTTGAACCAGCTGGTTGGCTTCCATCGCCGGACATTGCTTCTCATTGGTTGTGTTCGCGGCATAGAAACCATTGGCGATGTAGTCGCTCTGGGCGCTCGCCAAGTCGCTCAAGCATTCGCGGGCGCAATGGTGGTTGGTCATGACCAGACCGTCGGAGGACACCAGGCTCGCCGAGCAGCCGAGCGCCAGCCTGATGCTGGAGAGCTGCGCGCGCTCGAGCCATGCGGCGTCCGGCGCCCAGCCGTACTTGGCGCGCATTTTGGCGGCGGGAAAGTTATCGAAAGTCCACATGCCTTCGTCGGCGAAGACCGGGGTCGCGATCGCGGCCGCGCCGATGGCGGCGGCGGCGAGCAGCACTGTCATGCGAATTGGTTTGAGCATCCGAACTCCGTTTTTGAGTTATTGGCGGTCGACCGAAACAGGGGCCAAAGCGAAGCGGCCGGTCATATGCCTATATGTTAGCGCAATGCGGACGGCATTCCTGCTTAAAGGATGCCCCCGGGGAGGGTTACGCGAAGCCCTTGGGGAGCAGGCCGTGCTCGCGCGCATCGCGAGCCAATTGATCGCGAAATTCGGGGTGCGCGAGCGAGATCATGGCCGTGGCCCGCTCCGGCACCGACTTGCCCTTCAAGTTGACCATGCCGAACTCGGTGACCACGTACATCATGTCCGAGCGGGGCGTCGTGACCACGTTGCCGGGCGTGAGGTCGAGCACGACACGGCTCTTGCGAATCCCGTGGCGTTCATAGGTCGAGGATAAACAAACGAACGACTTGCCGTCCTTCGAGGCGTATGCGCCGCGGACGAATTGCAGCTGACCTCCGGTGCCGCTGATGTGGCGGTGTCCTGAGGACTCGGACGAGGCTTGCCCCTGCAGATCCATCTGCGTGGTGTTGTTGATCGCGACAAAGCGGTCGTTGCGCATGACCACGTGCGGCAGATTGGTGTATTCGACCGGACAGCAGAGAAAATCCGGGTTGCGATCGATGGTGCGATACAGCCCTTGCGAGCCGAGCGCGAAGCTGAAGACCGACTTGCCGGGGTCCAAGGACTTGGCGCTGCCCGTAATCGCGCCGCTCTTGTACAGATCGATGATGCCGTCGGTGAGCATCTCGGTATGAATGCCGAGATTTCGGACACCGCTCTCGAGCAGCAGCGAGCACACGGCATTCGGCATGGCGCCGATGCCGACCTGCAGGCAGGCACCATCGTTCACTTCCGCTGCGATCAGCCGCGCCACGGCGCGATCGGCGTCGCTCGGCGGCGGGTTGGACAATTCCGGCGGCGGGCCCGAATCGCCCTCGATGACGTAGTCGACCTCGCTCGCGTGCAGGCCGTTGTCGACGCCGCACACGTACGGCAAACCCTCGCTCACTTCCGCGATGACGATTTTGGCGCGCGACGCGATGGCACGGTGCCACAGGTTGGTGGCGCCGAGATTGAAAAAACCGTTCGCGTCGGCGGCTCGCGTCTTGAGAACCAGGATATCCGGGGGCTCGATGAATCGGCGGTAATAGTCGGATATCTCGCCGAGGTTGCACGGAATGTAGTGGCACAGCCCGGCATCATGCTTCTTGCGGTCGTAGCCGCCGAAATGCCAGCTGTACCAATGAAAATGCTCGCGCAGCGCGTCCGCCTCGAGCACCGCCCGCGGCCGCAGGCTCAGGCAGGAGCGGATCTTTACCTCCCGCAATTCGCGCGTTCGGTCGGCCAAGGCGCGGTCAAACACGTCCGGTTGCGCGAGCACCGCGCCATAATCCACCCAGTCGCCCGACTTGACCAAGCTTGCCGCTTCGACCGCGGTTATCCGCCGCGCCGCTTTCCCCTGCATCGATGTTGTCATGCCGCCCTTGTATGGCTTGCGCTATTGTTGGCGTCGTCCAGCAGCCGCGACCCCCGGGCCGGCTGTGTGCGGGAATGTTAGCGTACTTTTGGGCCGGCATTGCTAGAGTACCGGACGTTGCGGTCGGGACCATCGACTGCGAATGGCGCGAAGCTGCCAGGGGGAGGGCGCAGATGTCGGACGTTCCAATGGTTTTGCGATCGGTTGCAGGCGGCACGATGACGCTGACCCTGAACCGCCCGCAGTCGCGCAATGCGCTGTCGCTCGGCATGCTGAAGGCCCTGTCGCTCGAGCTCGATCACGCCGCCAAGGATCCGACGGTGCGCGTGGTGGTGCTGCAGGGAGCGGGCCCGGCCTTCTGCGCCGGCCATGACTTGAAGGAGATGCGCGATGCGCGCTTCGGCGGCGCCTATGTCGAGGCATTGTTCGCCGAATGCACACAAGTCATGCTCGCGATCCTGCGTCTGCCGCAGCCGGTCATCGCCCAAGTACACGGCGTGGCGACGGCGGCCGGTTGCCAGCTGGTCGCAACCTGCGATCTTGCGTTGGCCGCCGAGGACGCTCGTTTTGCGACGCCGGGAGTCAACATCGGACTGTTCTGTTCGACACCCATGGTGGCTCTGTCGCGCAACGTCGGCCGCAAGGCCGCCATGCGCATGTTGCTGACCGGCGAGCTGATCGATGCGCAGACCGCGATTCGCATCGGACTGATCAACGAGGCGGTGCCGGCCGCCGCGTTGGCGAGCCGCACCCAGGCGCTCGCCGCGACCCTTGTTGCCAAGTCGCCGCTCGTGCTCGCGATCGGCAAGGAGGCGTTCTATCGACAGGCTGAACTGTCGCTCGCGGACGCCTACGCGTACACCGCCCAAGTGATGGCGCAAAATCTCGAAGAGCGCGATGCGCAAGAGGGGATCGGCGCATTCTTGGACAAGCGCAGTCCGGTCTGGTCGGGAGAGTGACCGGCTGGCCAGTGACCCGCCGGGCAGGGTGCGTCACGGCACATGAGGAGTCTGCGCCGCGACTCCGGCGCGGATGATCTCGGCCAGACGGCGCGCGCCGGGACCCGCGTAGTCTCGGTCGGCGAACACCAGGTAAAGATCGCCCCAGCGCTCGCCGCCCTCGCGCAGCGGTAGTTGCTTGAGCACGCCGCGTGCGAGATCGCCGCGCACCCATTCTTCGGCATACCAGGCGAAGCCGAGGCCCAAACCGGCGGCGTGGATCGAGGTCGCCTTGTGGCTCACCGTCCAGCTTTGCTCCGCACCGAGCCAGCTGCCGCTGCGACGCTGGCTGCCGGTATCGCGGATGATGAGATGGCGGTGCCGGCGCAGATCCTGCAGCGTCAGATCGCGCCCGAGCCGGTGCAGGGGATGGTCGGGGTGCGCGGCCGCGATGAAGCGCAGCCGCATCAACGGATCCCCGGCAAAGCCCGGCGGTACCCGCGAGCAAATCGCCAAATCGACCCGTCGCTGCACCAGCGCTTCTTCGGTTCCGCTGAGCACGGTCTCGTAGAGTTCGATGCGCGTCTGCGGCCGCTCCTCGGCGAAGCGCGCGAAGCATTGCAGCAGCAGCCAGGTGGGAAACAGAGTCTCTACCGCCAAGCGCAATTCCGGCTCCCAACCGGCGGCGATGCTGCCGGCCGCGCCTTCCAGCGCAACCGCTTCATCGAGCAGGGCTTTGGCGCGACGGTACAGAACCTCGCCCGTCGGCGTGAGCTGTGCCTTGCGACCGACGACCTCGAAAGCCTTCACGCCGAGCAGCGCTTCGATCTTCTGCACCGCATAAGTGATTGCGGACTGGCTCTTGTTCAAAACAACCGCAGCCTGTGCATAGCCGCCGGCATCGACCACTGCCAGCAGCGAGCGCCATTGTTCCAGCGAAATTCGTGTGTTGGGCATCAATAATTCAAAAATTAGATTGATATACCCGAAATATTCGGCTTTTTTATCTAATAAAACAATAATTAAATGGCGCTACCCCGGAACAAGCTTCCGCCATGAATTGAAGGACAACTCAATGACCACCCTGTTGCAGATCAACGCCAGCCTGAATAATGGCGGCGGTCAGTCGAGCCAACTCGCGAATCAGTTCGTCGCTGCTTTCCGCGCGCGGCATCCGGACGCGAAGGTCATCGTGCGCGACGTCGCCGCGGCCGATCCGGTGCCGCACCTCGATGCCGAACGCTTCGGCGCGTTCACCGCCAAGCCGGAGGCGCGCAGCGCCCGGCAGCGTGCCGTGGTGGCATACTCCGATGCCCTGATCGATGAGCTGCGCCAGGCCGAGGTGATCGTGCTGGGTCTCCCGATGTACAACTTTGGCGTGCCCTCGCAATTGAAGGCCTACTTCGATCACATCGCCCGCGCCGGAGTCACTTTCAACTACACCGAGAAGGGGCCGGTCGGTCAGCTCACCGGCAAGAAGGTGGTTGTGTTTGCGACCCGCGGCGGTTGGTATGCCGGCACGCCCATGGACACCCAGACCCGTTACGTACGCGACTTTCTGGCTTTCATCGGTATGGGCGACGTCGAATTCGTCTACGCCGAAGGCCTTGCCGTCAGTCCGCAGAGTCGGGAAGCGGGTCTGGCCAAGGCTGCGGCCGAAATCGCCCGTCTCGCCGCCTGATATCTTTCACTCGAGGAATATTGGCCATGAATAACTTGCTCGATTCCATGAAGCCTTACGCCGATGTCGTTGGACGCGTGCTGATTGCCGCCCTGTTCGTGCTGGCGGGCTTCAGCAAAATCAGCGGCTACGCCGGAACCCAGGCGTACATGCAGCACGCCGGCGTTCCGGGCGCTCTGCTGCCGCTGGTGATCCTGCTCGAGCTCGGCGGCGGCCTCGCCATCATCCTCGGTCTGTACACGCGGCCGGTGGCATTGTTGCTGGCCGGCTTCAGCATCATTGCGGGGGTGCTGTTTCACGGCGGCTCGGCCGACCAGATGCAGCAGATCATGCTGCTCAAGGACATCGGCCTCGCCGGCGGATTTCTGTTCTTGGTCGCCAACGGCGCCGGGCGTCTGAGCATCGACGCTCGCCGGACACATTGAGTCGAAGGAGAAATTTACATGATCACTCGCAGCCTGGTCCGTGTCATCGAGTCCGTGCCCACCTCCGACGGCGCCGGCGTCAAGCTGCGCCGCAGCCTGGGCAGTCAGCGCGGGCTGCACGTGGATCCGTTTCTGATGCTTGACGAGTTTTACTCGGACAACCCGGACGATTACCTCGCCGGCTTCCCGCCGCATCCGCACCGCGGCTTCGAGACCGTCACGTACATGCTCGACGGCCACATGCGCCATGAGGATCATCTCGGCAATCGCGGCGACCTTGGTCCCGGCGGCGTGCAATGGATGACCGCGGCGCGCGGCATCATCCACTCCGAGATGCCGCAGCAGAGCGCGGGACGCATGCGCGGCTTCCAACTGTGGCTCAACCTGCCGTCGAAGGAAAAAATGAAGCCCGCCGGCTATCGCGACATTCCCGCGGACCAGATTCCGCTGGTGGCGCTAATGCGCGGCGGGGAGGTGAAAGTGATCGCCGGCACGATCGAATTGGACGGCAAACGAAGCAGCGGCCCGGTGAATGGCGGCGGCGCCAAAGCGAGCACCGATCCCTTGTACCTCGACATACACCTGCCGGCGGGGGCCGAATTCGGCGCACCGCTGGCCGCGGACCGCAATGTCTTTCTCTACGCCTATGAAGGCAGCGCCCACGTCGGTGCGGCCGGTGAGACCCAGCCTCTGCCGCATCGCGCGGCCGGCGTCTTGTCCGACGGCGACGGCATCCGAGTGCAGGCCGGCGCCGAGGGCGTGCGCTTTTTGCTGCTGGCGGCGAGACCGTTGCGCGAGCCGGTGGTTCAATACGGCCCGTTCGTGATGAACACCCGCGAGGAAATCGAGCAGGCGATCGCCGATTATCGCGACGGGCGCCTGGCCACTGTGGCCGCGGCGGGCTAGCGGGGGCGGTTCGGCGAACGCCGGCGCCGGCGCCGTCGCCGTCGCGGGAGCAGGTCGTTTGAAGCGGATTCTGGAGGGCGGGCGTTTTGCGCTGACCGCGGAAATCACCCCGCCCGCGATCGCGGGATCAAGGCCTCACGGGATCATCCATTGCGCGACATACTGCTGCAGGACGACCAATACCCCCAGGATCAACGTCAATGTCACGCTGTGCTTGAAGGTTCGCGCCAGGATCAAGCCCTCCTCGCCCTTCAGTTGAGTCACCGACGCGCCGGTGACGATGTTCTGCGGCGAAATCATCTTGCCCATGACCCCCCCGGATGCATTGGTGGCCGCGATGAGAATCGGATTTAAACCGAGCTGGTGGGCGGCGACCACCTGAAGGTTGCCAAAAAGCGCATTGCCCGAGGTGTCGCTGCCGGATAGAAACACCGCGACCCAGCCGAGAAACGCCGACAGTATCGGAAACAAGATGCCGGCCCCCGCAACGCCGAGACCGAGCGTGTAGATCATGCCCGAATAGTTCATGAGATAGGCAAGACCCACGATCAGCATGACCGTCAAGATGGCCAGCCAGACTTGCCGCAAGGTTGCCGCGATGGCGCCGACGAATCGGCGCGGGCCGACGCCGACCAGAGCCGCCGTCACGAGATTCGCGAACAAGATGGCCGTGCCCGTACCGAGCGGCTGGAAGGTCCAGTTGGCGGCATAGGGCTTGTGGTACAGGGTGATGAACACCGCGTTGTGCAATCCGGGCCAATGAATGATTTGCTGAAAGATGAGCGCGATTTTCAAATGCGTCCAAGCGATGACGGTCGCAGAGACAACCGCCCACGGAATCCAACCCTGCCAGGGGGGCACCGCCGCGGCAGCGCCTGCCGTGCTCGCGCCGGGCTTGTGGATCGCGTACGCGGGATCGGCCTTGGGCGACCAGATGCGCAGAAACGCCAAGGTCACGCACAACGAGGCGAGCGCCGCCAGCACATCGGTCAGCGAATAATCGAGGTAGTTCGCGGACGCGAACTGCGCGAGCGCGAAGCTGCCGCCGGCGACCGCCAAAGCCGGCCAGAGCGCGCGCACCGAGCGCAGGCCGCCATAAAGGGCGATGACATAGAAGGGCAGGATTAAGGCGATGAACGGCAGCTGGCGGCCGACCATGGCGGCGAGCTTGACGGCGGGCAGATCGGTCACCTGCGCCAGCACCGTGATCGGCACGCCGAGCGCCCCGAAGGCCACCGGGGCGGTGCCGAATATCAGCGTCAGGGTGAGCGCCTCGAGCGGCGGCAGGCCGATCAGAATCAGCAGAGCGCTGGTGATGGCGACCGGGGTGCCGAATCCCGCGATGCCCTCCAACAGGCTGCCGAAGCAGAAGCCGATCACCACGATGACGATGCGACGGTCATCCGGCAGGTGCCTCACCACCCACTCGCGAAATGCGTCGAAGCGGCCCGAGACGACCGCGATGTTGTAAAGAAGCAGGCCATTGATGACGATCCACATCACCGGCCAGAGCGCGAACACCGCGCCCGCCGCCACGCTGTCGAGTGCGAGGCCAATCGGATAATTCCAGACCCCGATCGCCATCGCCAGGGCCACCGCCAGACCGCCGAGCGAGGCCAGCCACGCCGGGCGTCGCAACACGCCGAGAGCCACCAAAACGGTGGCGATGGGGAGGGCCGCCGACAGCACCGACAGGGCCAGGCTTCCTCCGACCGGCGCCAAAGGCTGATTGAACATGAATCCGCTCCCTTCAAACTAACGATGTTTGATCGGCTCACCCGCCGCCCGGGCAGTTTCGAGCAAGCGCCGCATTTTGTCCAAGCGGAGGCACGCAGACCCGCTCGCCCGATTGCCATCGAATGCGGCGCCATCGAATGCGGCGATTCATATTGAGCACTGAAAAATGTTCTAATGGGCGTTTTGCCAATCCGACACGAGAGAAACGGGATGAATACACTGATCCACCGGGCCGTTGCCGGCTCCTGCCTTGCCCTGATCGCGCTGTGCGCCGCCGCGGCGGACAAGCGTCCGCTCGAGGCGGACGACTTCGATCGATTGCTCTCCGTCGATGACCCGGTGTGCTCGCGCGACGGCGGCTGGATCGCCTACACGGTGGAGACCTCCGATCTGGATGCTGACGAGCGCAAGACCAGCATTTGGATGGTGAACTTCGCGGGCACGCAAGACCTGCGGCTGACCGGCACGGCCGATTCGGCCACCAACCCAAAATTCAGCCCCGACGGGCGATACGTGTCGTTTCTGTCGGCGCGCGGGCCCGATGCCAGGGCGCAGATCTACCTGCTCGACCTGCGCGGCGGCGAGGCTCAGGCGCTCACCAACGTGTCGGGGGATATCGGCGGCTACGATTGGTCGCCGGACGGATCGCGGCTCGTGATTTCCATGTCGCCGGGGGACGCCGCCGCCGATGGGGGCGGCTCCGCGGCCGCCCACGGGGCCAAGACGCCCAAACCGATCGTGATCGATCGGCTGCATTTCAAGCAGGACGGCATTGGCTATTTGACCGCGGCCAATCGCGCTCAGCTATATCTCTTCGACATCGCCGCGAGAAAGCTCGAGCCCCTGACCACCGATGCTGCGGTGGACGAGACCTTGCCGACCTGGTCGCCCGACGGCAAGACGGTGGCGTTCTTCGCCGCTCACGACAGCGACGCAGACCGGTGGGGAACTCTGCATTTGTATCTGATCGATGCGCGCGCAGGCGCTGCGCCGCGCAAGCTCGCCGATTTCTATGCGCCCAACAAGACCGCGTTGCTCTGGACCCCGGACGGCACGCATCTGGTGTTCACCTCCGGATTTGAAGCGCGGTTGAACGCCTACATTCAGGATCGCCTGAGCGTCGTCGCGGCGGGCGGCGGTGCCTCGAAGGTGCTGACCGAGCGGCTCGACCGGGCGCTGTCCTCTCCCGCGATGGCGGCCGATGGCGCCTCCGTCAGCGCGATTCTGGAGGACGACGGCATCGAGATTCCCGTGACCGTGCGGCTCGACACCGGGAGCGTGGAGCGGCGCGTCGCCGCCAAACTGTCGGCCACCGCCCTGTGCAGCGGCGGCGGGCACGTGGCGGCGGCGTTGAGCACCGACAGCACCGTGCCGGAGATATATTCGGTCGAGGGCGCAAAACTGCGAAAACTCACCTCGCACAACGATGAACTCGTCAGCCGGCTGGCGCTCGGCTCGGTCGAGGACATTTCATTTGCAAGCCAGGACGGTACCAAGATTCACGGCTTGGTGATCAAGCCGCCGAATTTTCGACCCGGGCGCACCTATCCGACGATCCTGTGGATTCACGGCGGACCCAACGGTCAGGATTCTCATGGTCTCGCCATCGATTCGTATTCGCCGGCTCTTGAACGACAAGCGCTGGCTGCGCAGGGATATGTGGTTCTCGGCATCAACTATCGCGGCAGCAGCGGACGCGGGGTGGCATTCGCCAATACGATCGCCGCCGACTGGGGCAACAAGGAAGTGGCGGATCTGCTCGCGGGTGTCGACTATGCGGTACGCGAGGGGATCGCCGACCCGCGCCGCCTCGGCATCGGCGGTTGGAGCTACGGCGGCATTCTCACCGACTACGCCATCGCCTCGGATCAGCGCTTCAAGGCGGCGATTAGTGGCGCGGGCAGCGGCAATCAACTCTCGATGTACGGCAGCGATGAATACATTCTGACGTACAACGCCGAAATGGGTCCGCCCTGGCAAACTTTGGACCGTTGGCTGCGCGTCTCCTACCCATTTCTTCACGCCGACCGCATCAAGACGCCAACGCTGTTTCTTGGCGGCGACAAGGATTTCAATGTGCCCATTGGCGGCGGCGAGCAGATGTACGCGGCGCTGCGCACGCTCGGTGTGCCGGCCCAGCTCGTGGTCTACCCCGGCCAGTTTCACACGCTGCAGCGGCCGAGCTACATCAAGGACTGCGAGCAGCGCTACGTTGCCTGGTTCAGCCGCTATCTGGCGCCCGCCGCCCCGTGAGGGGCGCGGCCTGCGACATGGCTCACAATATCGCAATGTCCGGGTGAGTCGATATCACCCCTTGGCGGGCGGTACGGCGAGAACTGTGATTTACAACCGCCCACTCTGAGGCTCCTTCCCCGACCCTAGGGCATGTTGCATGGGGCCTGTGGGTATCGATCCCACGGCGCCGCCGCGCAACCGGTTTCCCAGGCGTCCATTGGAATGAGGGAGCGCGGTCTTGTCTCAAGCAGCACGAACCAAGGTGGCTGCCAATTCGAACCACGAGTCGGCATCCGCGCCTGCCGCCTCACGGCGAAAGAAATCCCTGGTATTTCTGGTAACGCAGGACGAATCCCTGTGGCCGCTGCTCGGCAACGGCTTGGACCGCGATTGGACGCTCAAGCAGGTCGACAGCATCGAGGAGCTGATGGCAAACGCGAGTGCCGGCCAGTCCGGCATCGTGGTGTGGGATGCGCGCGCCGCGGCGGATCACACGGCTGATCTATCGCGTTTGCAATTGCACTCCGAGCGATTCGCCGTCATCGTGATCGACGCCGCGTCGAACGTCGACCCATGGCGGGTCGCAATCCAGCAGCGACGGATCGTGGCGCTGCTCGGCATTCCCTTCAACACCGAGCAGTGGCGCGAAATTCTGACGAGCGCGCGCGAGGAGTGCCAGGCGCGCCTCGCCGTACTTGGTGAGGCCGGCGCCCCGGCAACGGCGTCCGCGGCGCATGAGGTCCCGGGCCGACGCGGGTTTGCGCGGTTTGCAGTTTGGATCGTCGCCGCCGCGTGCGCTGCGTGCGGCGCCGGGTACCTGTTGTATCGCAGCCTCGATCGCCGCGCGCCCGCGACGCCGGCAGCGACCGTCGCGGCGACGGCCCGAGTCAACGCTCCGGCTGCCAAATCGGTGGCGGCGGCGGACGAGCAGGTCGATGCGCTTCTCGAGAATGCGCGGCAAGCCATGCTCGACCGGCATTTCATCGGGCCGGCCGACGGCAATGCGCTGGCATATTATAAAAGTGTTCTGCTCTTGGATCCCGGCAACGGCGAGGCCCGGCAGGGCCTGGAACGCCTCGCGCAAATCCTGTTCGCAAGAGCCCAATCGGACTTGAACGAGCGCAAATTCGACATGGCGCTTCAGGCGCTCGAAACCGCGCGCAGCATCAGTCCCGGAGATCCCCGGTTGACCGACCTCGATGCGCGCGTCGCCTCGCTGCGGGCGGAACTGGGCCCGACACAAATTCAAGCGGCGCTCAATGCGGGCAATTTCGATCGGGCAACGGCGCTGCTCGAGGAGGCGGTGCGCGCCAAGTCGGTGACCGCCTTGCAGACGACTCAGTGGCGCGAGGAAATTCTGCGGCGCAGGGAAAAGGCCGACCTCGGGCGTTTGGTCAAGCTCTTGGCGACCCGACTGCAGCAGGATCGACTGGTCGAGCCGCGCAGCGACAGCGCGGCCTATTATTTGCAGCAAGCCCGGCAGGCGGGTGCGAGCGCATCGGATCTGCAAGAGCAGACCGATGCGTTGAATGCCAAATTGCTGCGGGCCGCACGCACCGCCTTGGATGATCACCGGCTGGTCGATGCCGATCGGATGCTCGACGCGGCAAACGCCGCCGGCGCGGCGCCTGCCGCGATCGCCGCGCTGCAACACGATCTGGATGGGGCGCGCGACGGGCAGGCGCGAGAAAAGATCATTCAATCGCAAAATCTCGACCTGGCGCGGGCGCGCCTCGCGGGCGGCCAGCTGGTCGAACCGGACAACGACAACGCCCTTTACTACGTGAACCAACTGCGTACGGCCGATCCGTCGGGGCCGCAGTGGGTGCCGATTGCCGGGGCGCTGCAAATCGCGATCGTCGCACGGGCGCGAACGGCGCTCGAATCGGGGGATGCGGCCAAAGCGGAATCGCTGGCGACTCTGGCGGGCGACCTCGGTGGAACACCCGAGTTGAACGAATTGAAGGAGGCTCTGGCGAAACTGCCACCGAAGCAGAGCGTTGCCGGGACGGTGGCGGTGAAATCGCTGGTGACCGTCAAGCCGCTGAAGCTCGACTATCCGGCGTCCGCCCTGGCCCGCGGCGTCGAGGGCTGGGTGGACCTGGCGTTCGACGTGACCAGCGAAGGCGAGGTCGCCAATGTCACCGTTGTGAATTCATCGCCGCGCCATGTTTTCGACCTGGCGGCAAAAAATGCCATGTCACGGGTGCGCTTCCGGCCGGTGCTGAAGAACGGCCAGGCAACCCCGGTCAAGTCGACATTGCACGTCGTCTTTCGGCTGGATCACTAGTGAAAGAACCCTCGGTGGCACAGGTTATGGACACGATGGCTACACCGGAACCGGCAGCGGACAAGCCCGAATCGGGCCCCGCGCGCAAGGTCCCTCGCGCGAGTCATCTGTGCCTGGTGGTTCATGACGATCTCGAATTGCGCCTGAAGCTCGCAAGTGTGGTGCGCCGTACGGCCGGGAAGCTCGACGCCGACACCCTCACCGAATCGGGACTCGGGAGCCTGTCGATCGACCAGCTCCGATCGTACGTCGCGGTGCTGCTCATCGTCGAGTTCATGCAGCGCGGCGAGGGGGCGGACCCGCTCGCGGTCGTGGCCCGATTACGGGCGCGCATGCCGCGCATGCCGATATTCGTATTCGCGCGCCATGGCGATGAGCGCTGGGCGGCGCGCGCGATCAAGGCGGGTGCCGCCGATTACTGGCCGATTCATTCGGTCGATCTCGCCGAGCTGGGGGCCGCCCTGCAACCGCTTCTGAATCCGTTGCGCGGCGCCGTCGCGTCGATGCCGGAAACGCTTGGCGTGCCGGAGGTGGCGGGGTACCGGGTATTGAAAAAAATCGCCCAATCGGCGGCGGCGGCGGTGTACCTCGCGCGCAGCGACGATCTGGCGCAGTCGGTCGCCCTGAAAGTGCAGCACATCGACGGCAATGCCACCATCACCGATGAGGATCGCCAGCGATTCTCCCGCGAATGCGCGATTCTCTCCAGCTTGAATCACCGCGCGATAGCGGATGTCATCGACTACGGCATGACGGCCAAGTGCTTATATCTCGCAATGGAGTATTTCCCTTGCGGCAGCATGCGTGAGCGCTTGCGCAATCCGGTGAGCGAAGCCGATGCGGTGAACTATGCCAGGCAAATTGCCGAGGCGCTGCAGCTGGTCCACTCGGCCGGCATCGTGCACCGCGATCTCAAGCCCTCGAATCTCATGCTGAGCACCGACAATCGGATCGTGCTGATCGATTTCGGGTCGGCGCGCGCCCGCCTCGTGCCGCACGAGCTGTCCTCCTCGGATCCGATGACCGGGTCGCCGTATTACGCCTGCCCCGAGCAAATCGCCGGCAAGGAGCCGGATCTTCGCGGCGATTTGTACAGTCTGGGGGTGATGCTGTACGAAATGCTGGCGGGCTCCCTGCCGTTTCTCGGCAACAGCGTATCCGAGATATTCCAGGGGCATCGCCTCGCGGCCGTGCCGGCCCTGCCTGCGCCGCTGAAGCGGTATCAGCCGGTGGTCAACCGTCTTTTGGACAAAAAGCCGGACAATCGTTATCCGTCGGCTGCGCATTTTCTTCAAGAGTTGGAAACGGTGGCCGACCCTGTCGCACAGCGAAGGCGCCGCACAGATCAGAACGGAGCGCTCAACACATGATGTCTTGGCTACAAAAGTTTCAGTCCGTGCGGCTGAGTCCGCGGGCGCTGGTCGTGGCGGTGACGATGCTGGGTTTGGGATTCGTCGCCGCGGTGCTGATACCGGGATTTGAGCTTGCCAGCGGGCTTGCCAATACGACGGCGGCGTTGCAGCTGGTCGGCGAGCAACGGCGCCATCCGGACCTCATCCGCTCCTCGCTCGATTTGGTGCGCGACCGGTTGGCTACACGCGGATACATCGAGGCGCCGCTCGATCAGATTCGTACCGCGGTGAAGAGTTTCGAGGAGACACAGGCGCGGATCGAGCGTTCGCAATCGGGCGGCTGGTTCGAATCGTCGAGCGATACGGCGGCGTTCGCCCAACCCGGCCTCTTGAGCCACACTTCGGCACTGCGCGATCTGTGGAAAGCGGAGCGGCAGAGCCTGGAGCCCCTGATCGGATTTGCCGGGGTGCCGTATCGCGACGACGAGGCGAGCGGCACGGCCTTGAACGAGGGCGGCCGCGCGTTGTCGGGCGAGGTGAGCGCCGCGGTTCGCTTCGCGCGCCGTCAGCTGCCCGCCATCGACGCCGAATTGGCCGCCATCGGCCAGCAGTTGCAGTCGCAAAATGCCCACTCGGCCTTGCAGCTGCGCATCGTCATGCTTGCCGGCCTGTTGATCGCAACGGTGCTGGTGCTCGCAGTCACGATTCTGCTGAGTGCGCGCGGCCGCCAGTCGAATAGCTTGCGCGAGGCGCGCCAGCGGACCGAGGACATCCTGCGCACGGTCAAGGACGGTTTGTTCCTGCTCGACCGGGACATGATCATCGGTACGACCTATTCGGCCGCCATGGAAAGGCTGTTCCAGCGCAAGGATTTCGCCGGACTGAAATTCGCGGATTTGCTGCGAGACATCGTCTCCGAGCGGACGCTGGTGACGGCCGAGAAGTTCGTCTCGATCCTGTGGTCGGAGCGAACCAACGAAAATCTGGTCAAATCGATCAATCCATTGGGCGAAGTGGAAGTGCGCATCTACCATGGCCAGGGAAATGTCGACACGCGCTATCTGGAGTTCGATTTCCACCGGGTGCGCGTCGACGGCGAGATCACGCACGTGTTGGTGTCGGTGGCCGACATCACCGCGCCGGTCGATCTGGCTCACGAACTCACCGCCTCGCAAAACCAGGCGCAAGCGCAGGTCGATACGCTGCTCGGGATTTTGCACGTCGATCCGCTGCAATTGGCGTCCTTTCTCGGCGATTCCGAAGCGTCAATGAAGATGATCAACGCGGTGCTGCGGGAGCCGGCGCGGGAGGAGGGCGCCTTCCGCCGGAAATTGGACAGCCTGTTCCGGCAGGCCCACTCGGTCAAGGGCGAGGCGGCATCCTTGGGGTTGTCCTCGATCGAAAGCCGCGCGCACGCCTTCGAGGAGGATTTGAAGGCGCTTCGCGAGAAGTCCGAGCTGTCGGGCAACGATTTTCTGCCGCTGGTCATCAAGCTCGACGATCTGCTGACGCACCTGCAGTCGATCAACGACCTGGTGACGCGCCTTTCGAAGCTGCATTTGAAGGCGCAAGAATCCGTGCATGCGGCCGCCGCGGTGGTCCAGGGTGTGGGGCAGGTGAAGAATGCTCGGCAGCCGGAAGTTGCGCCGCGGACTGAACCTGCGGCCAAGACGGACCCGCAGGCCTCCGCGGCCGCGGAGGCTCGCCCCGAAATCGCACCGCTGCTGCAGCGGCTCGCGGCGCGCGTCGCCGGGGAAAGCGGCAAGGAGACCGCATTGGAGTGCGTCGGCTTTGAGGCGATTCCGGATCTGTACCGGCGTTTGATCAAGGATGTGGCGGTGCAAGCCGTGCGCAATGCCGTGGTTCACGGCATCGAGCCGCGCACGGTGCGCGAGTCGTTGGGCAAGTCCCCGGCAGGCGCGGTGCGCCTCGAATTTCAGTCGCTTCCCGACGCTTACCGGCTGACGATCGAGGATGACGGTACGGGACTATCGACCGAGCGCATCAAAGACACCGCGCTGCAGAAGGGTTTGATCACCGCGGCGCAAGCCGCAAGCATGGATGCCAAGCAGACGCTCTCGCTGCTGTTCCAGGCGGGCTTTACGATGGCGGAACAGGTCACCAAGGATGCGGGACGGGGCGTCGGCATGAATTTGATCGCCGAGCGCGTGCGCGAAGCCGGCGGGCGGGTGAGCATCGGGACGCGGCCCGGCAAATTCACGCGCATCTCGGTGTCCTTGCCGCTGCCGTCCAAACGAATCAACGTGACCGAGGCCGCATGAAGAATGTTCCGAACCGACCGCAAACGCCGCTCAAACTGATGATCGTCGATGATTCGAACATCATCCGCCGCCGCATCGAGCGTTCGCAGCAAATCGATCGATTGGAAGTCGTCGGGTCGGCGAGCAATGGGCGCCAGGCGGTCGAGCTGTTTCACCGCACTCGACCGGACGTCGTGACCATGGACTTGACGATGCCGGAGATGGACGGCATCGAGTGCGTTCAGGAACTGGTGGCGATCAATTCCAAGGTGCTGATACTCGTCGTCTCGGCGCTCGCCGACAAGGCCACCGCGGTGGAGGCGATCGAAAAGGGCGCGAACGGCTTTCTGTGCAAACCGTTCACCGATCGGCAGCTCAACGACGCCCTGCAGGAATTGTTGTTGGACGCATGAGATGCTGAAAGAGGCCGAAATCCGCACGTTTATCGAAGGCGCGACGCGTTATTTCGAAGTGTCCGCGCAGCAGGGGGCGAGCGTCGGTTCGCCGTACCTGGTGACGGACGGCAATCCGGGCGCCTACGACTACACCGGCGTCATCGGCATATCCGGCGCCCGCAAAGGTATCGTGTACTTTTCGGCGCCGCGCGGCATGCTCACGGTGTTGTTGATGCGCATGCAGGAAACCGACACCAGCGACGAGAACATCAAGGATTTGGTGGGCGAAGTGGCGAACACCATTTCGGGAAATGCGCGCAAGGATTTTGGCCGGAATTTCATCCTGTCGGTGCCGACCATCGTCGGACACGACATGGAAAAGGTTACCGCACCGTATGCCAAGTCCTATGTCATACCGATCAACTGGCGCACGCATTCGGCGAAGCTCGTGGTGTGCCTCGAGTAGACTGCCGGCTCCGTCACCGGCCGCTCGGCGACCCCTTCGGCTTCCATCCCGGCGAGCCCGTGAGATTTCGGTTCGGCCATTGATCGCCCACCGCGGGCAGGATTCCCTGCTTGCCGGTCATCATTTCCGGCGCGATCGCGTACACGATCGTCGACCCCATTCTCGGAAACGAACCCCGCTCCCGGCCCCATGAGCGGGGCGGGGCGTATTTGGCCATGAAGGATTCGAAGAACCGGGTTTTCATGGCCGGATCGTGCAGGATCTTGATGCGTCCAAACAAGATCACCGAACGGTACGACACCGAGGTGTCGCACTCGACGTGCCCATAGGGAAATATCTGGCCCGGTTCGTCCACCTCGAAGCTCACGCGGTCGCAATGGCGGACATTGGCAATGAAGTGTCCTGCATGCGCCGCGGTGTGCAGATAGACAGTGCCTTCAAGCCATGTGAACAGGTTTGGAACGACATACGGATAACCGTCGTCGCCGACGGTGGCGGTGCGTCCGCAAAAGGCGCTGGCGAGCAATTCCGCCACCTCCGCGGCGGTCATTATCTTGTCGGTCCTGCGAAGCTGCCCGCGGGTTGACATGGCGGCCGAGTTTTGCGTCATGGAAATTGCCAGGTTCGTTTATTGACCAAGATCCGGCTATCATAGCGCCATCTTGCGCTGCAGCCCCATGACACGGCCACATCGAAGGGCGCGGGGCGGGCGGCGTTTCAACGGGCCTCGCCGAGGCGCCAAGGACCATACGATGTCGATTGCGAAGGGCAGTATTCCGGCGGACTCTTTGTGGCAGAAGGATCAAGACCACTTTCTGCATCCGTGGACGCACTTCGACTCGTTCAAGCGCGACGGTTCGCTGGTGATCCGCGAGGCACAGGGCGCCTATGTGTGGGATGCGGCCGGGCGGCGCTATCTCGACGGGATCGGCGGGCTGTGGTGCGTGAACATCGGCTACGGACGCCCGGAGATGGCCCAGGCCATCGCCGATCAGGTGGTGAAGCTCAGCTATTCGAACACCTTTGTCGATTGCACCAACGAGCCGGCCGCGGAACTTGCGGCCAAGCTCGCGCAGCTCGCCCCCGGGTCCTTGAATCACGTCGCCTTTTCGCTGTCGGGATCCTGCGCGAACGACACCGCGGTTCGGCTCGCTCATTTCTATCACTCGCGTCGCGGCGAACCCAGTCGGCGCGTGATTCTGTCGCGATACAACTCCTATCACGGCTCGACCTATCTCGGCATGACGCTCGGCAACCGTGAGGGCGACCGCTCGCCGCATTTCAAGTATATCGAAGGCCTGGTGCACCATCTCAGCGCGCCGTACGCGTACCGGCGCCCCGAGGGCATGAGCGAGGCGCAATTCACCGATCAGCTGGTCGCCGAATTGCGCGATGCGATCCGCGACATCGGCGCCGGCAACATCGCCGCTTTCATCGCCGAACCCATCCAGGGGGCCGGGGGCGTCGTGCCGCCGCCGGCCGGGTATCTGCCGCGCATGCGAGAGCTGCTCGCGCAGCACGGAATTCTCTATATCTCGGACGAAGTGGTGACGGGGTTCGGCCGGGTGGGGCACTGGTTCGCCTCGTTCGATGAATTCGGCATCGAACCCGACATTTTGGTGTCAGCCAAGGGACTGACCTCCGGCTACCTGCCGCTGGGCGCGACGATCTATTCGGATCGGATACACGAGGTGATATCCGCCCCCGATCCGCAAGCATGGTTCACCCATGGATTCACCTACTCAGGGCATCCGGTCTGCTGCGCGGCGGCGCTCAAGAACATCGAGATCATCGCCGAGGAAAACCTGCTCGGCAACGCCCGCGTGGTCGGGGACTATTTCGAGACCCGCCTCAGGGAGCTGGCCGCGCTGCCGCTGGTGGGCGATGTGCGCGGCCGGCGCTTCATGATGTGCGTCGAGTACGTGGCGGACAAGGCGACGCGGGCACAAGTCCCGGAGGAGGCCAACATGTCGCGGCGCATCGCCCAGCTCTGCGAAGCGAAGGGTCTGCTGGTGCGCCCGCTCGGCCATCTGGACATCATGTCGCCGCCGCTGACGCTGACGCGCGCGCAATGCGACTTTCTGGTGGACACCCTGCGCGAAGCGATCATCGAAGTGACGCATGAACTGGGCCGCGAGGGATTTTTGGGATCTCGCAGCGGCTGATCGCGCTCCCAATAGATGCCGAAGCGCCTCTTGGCGCGCGGCGATGCGGGAAATGGAGGCCGCATAGCTCCAGGCAAGGTGCGGCGCGACTGAGGACCTCGAGCATGCATTCGAGCCGCTTTGGACGTGTTGTGCGCCATCCGAATGCGCAAGCTATGAGGTCGGCACGCTCCGGGCGCCGGGATTTCGCGGTGCGGAGAGCCGGTGCGAGTCGGCATCCCTGACCAGATGCAGCACCCGCCGGAATAAATGCCCCTGCGTCGCGGGGCGCCCGATATGGATGATGCCCGTGCCGGGGAGGTCCTTGTCGAATGCCTCCGAAATGCGCCGCAGCGTCTCGTCGTCGAGGGTGTCCATGGCTTCATCGATGATCAGCCATGGGGGCGCATGCAGCAGGGCGCGCGCGAATGCCAGGGTCTGCTGTTCGCCGTCGCTCAACTCCCGGTCCCAGCGCCGGCCCTGGTCGAGCAGCGGCACGAGACGATGCAGACCCACCCGCGCGAGTACATGCGCAAATGCGCCGCCATCGAAGCTCGCGACATTCGATGGGTAGGCAAGGACCTCGCGCAGCGTGCCGGGAGGCAGATAGCAGGTGCGCGGAACGAAGAGCATGATTTCAGCGTCGGGTCGCGCGACACGCCCGGCGCCCCAGGGCCACAACCCGGCGAGCGCCCGGAACAGCAGGGTCTTTCCCGAGCCGCGGTCGCCGACGATCAAGACGTGCTCGCCGGCTTTTACCTCGACATGCGGTTCCTGCAGACGCGTACAGCCGCCGTGAGAGGCGATTTCGAGCTGGTCGATGACGATTTTGCCGGGCTCGCCTTCGGTGAACGCGATGCGGCTTTCGACGTCGTGCAGCACGTCGGTGGCGATGGCCGCACCGCGGAAGCTCGCGACCCGAAGCAGCGTGGCGCGCCAGTCCGCGATGGCGCTGAAATTGTCGACGAACCAGCGCAACGAGGACTGCACTTGCATGAAGGCGCCGGACGCCATCATCAGGCCGCCGAAGGACAGGTTGCCCGCAAAATAGAGCGGTGCCGCCGCGATGATCGGCGCCACCAGCGTGAACCAGCCGTAGCCGGCGGTCACCCAGGTGAGATTCGTGATTCCGGTGACCAGGCGGCGCATGGCCGCAAGAACGGCGGCGAGATCGATCTCGATACGGCGCGCCTCGTCCGCCTCGCCGGCGGCGAGCGCGATCGCATCGATGTGCTCGTTCACCCGCACCAGCGAAAAGCGCAGGTCCGCCTCGCGTGCGTAGCGGTCCGCATTGCGATCGATCAGATTGCGTCCCACCCAATAGCTCAGCAACGAAGCGGATCCGGCGTAAATGACCGCCGCCCACACCATGTAGCCCGGAATCCCGATCCGCCGGCCGGCAATTTGAAACCCGAAGTCGGTCGACAGCGCCCATAGAATGTCGACGAAGGTGATCAGCAGAATCGAGGCCTGCAACAGACCCACGCCGAGATCGCTCGACAGCTCGGTGAGATGGCGCGCATCTTCATGCATGCGCTGATCGGGGTTCACGCCGATGGCTCCGGCATTGGCCAGACGGAACGCGCGTCCCGGCACCAGCCAATTTTGCACCAGATCGTGCACCAGCCCTTGGCGCAGCCTGAGTTTCAGCGTCTCGCCGAGCCAGCGTTGCACCACATTCAGCGCCAGCAGCGCGCCGGCAATCACTCCGAATACCCCCAGCTGGTACATGAACTCGCTGAAGTTCCGATGCGACAGCGCGTCGTAGAACGGTCGATTCCAGCTGTTGAGGCGGATTTGCCCGTAGGCGGAGGCTGCGATGACGATAAATATCGCGAATGCGAGCACCAGCAGCCGGTTGCGCACCGGCGCGGCCCATAATGCCCGGCTCATCATGGCCACCTGGGGCACGAGCCCGGATTCGGTATTCCCGTCGTTTTCGTGCGGGTAACTGACTGCAGGGTCCGGCCGATCTATCATCATGCGTGGACTTCTTTAGGAACCAGACAATGCCGCCATTATCGACCACGTTCCCGCCGCTGGATAGTGAACGGCGGCTCGAACCGTGAATCGGATCGAAAGCCTGATCGGCGAGATGTCGCTGGCCGAGAAACTGGGCCAGCTCACCATGACGGCGGCCGGTTATGCGGTGACCGGTCCGTTCGTCGCCGGCGATGCGACCAAAGCGATCAAGGCCGGCACCATCGGCAATCTGCTCAATATATTTGGCGCGGACCGCGTGCGCGGATTGCAGCGCCTGGCGGTCGAGGAGTCGCGCCTGGGGATTCCACTGCTCATTGGGCTGGACGTGGTGCACGGACATCGCACATTGTTTCCGATCCCGCTGGGCGAGGCGGCGGCATTCGACCCGAAGCTGTGGGAGCTCACCGCGCGGGAGGCGGCCAGGGAAGCGGCCGCCGACGGACTCGCCATGACATTCGCGCCGATGCTGGATGTCTCGCGCGACGCGCGTTGGGGTCGCGGTGCCGAGGGGCCGGGCGAGGACCCCTGGCTCGGCGCGCGCATGGCGCAGGCCAAGGTGCGCGGCCTGCAGGGCCTGGATCTTTCCGCAGGGGACGCCCTGGCCGCGGTTGCCAAGCATTACTGTGCCTACGGCGCCGTGACCGCCGGGCGCGACTACGCCTCGGTGGACATCTCCGAACGCACCTTGCACGAGGTTTACATGCCGCCCTTTGCGGCGGCGGTGGCGGAGGGCGTAGCCGCCGTCATGCCGGCATTCACGGATCTGGCGGGCATACCCATGACCGCAAACGGTGCGCTGCTCGCGGGTTGGCTGCGCCGGCGGCTCAAGTTCGATGGCGTCATCGTCAGCGATTTCAACGCGGTCGGAGAATTGATTCGCCACGGAGTCGCCGCCGACCTGGCGCAGGCCGCGGCCCTGGCTCTCAAGGCGGGCGTGGACATCGACATGATGTCCGATGCCTATCGCCGCGGCCTGCCGACCGCGCTGGAACGCGGGTGGGTGAGCATGGCGGATGTCGATGCCTCGGTGCGCCGGGTATTGAATTTGAAGTCGCGGCTGGGCCTGTTCGAGGATCCTTACCGTCGCGGCATGACGCCGGAAGGCGCACCGGCCTTGGCCGCGCGGCGAGGCCTTGCGCGCACCGCGGGCGCGCGCTCGATCGTGATGCTGAAGAATGACGGCATTCTGCCGCTGACCGAGAGCATGGGAAGCGTGGCGGTGATCGGCCCGCTGGCGGATGCGGCGGCGGAAATGCGCGGACCGTGGTGGGCCGCCGCAGAACCCGAGGAATCCGTCAGCGTGGTTGCGGGGCTGCGCGGCATGCTCGGCGAGGCGCGGGTTGCGCACCTGCCGGGCGTCGAAATCGACGGTGAGAACGTTGCCGGCATTGCGGATGCGCTCGAGCTGTGCGCGCGGGCGGATGCGATTCTATTGTGCGTGGGCGAATCGGCTGCCATGAGCGGCGAGGCCGCCAGCCGCGCATACCTGGGCCTTCCCGGACGGCAACGTCAATTGGCGGAGGCGGTGCTCGAGCGCGCCCGGGCGCTGCGCAAACCGGTGATCGCGGTGCTTTTCTCGGGACGCGCTCTCATCGTGCCGTGGCTCATGGAACAAGCCGACGCCGTTCTCGCGGCCTGGTTCCCGGGAAGCGAGGCGGGCAATGCCATTGCGGATCTCATCATGGGCCGGATCAGCCCGAGCGGGCGTACCCCGGTGAGCTGGCCGCGGGCTATCGGGCAGCTGCCGTTGTTTTATGGCCAGCGCCCGGGCGGACGTCCGGGAGATCCGAAGGATCGATTCACCAGCAAGTACCTCGATGCGCCCGATGGACCGATGTTTGCGTTCGGTCATGGGCTTACGTACGGGCAGTTCGCGCTGTCGAATATGCGGCTGAGTGCGACCCGCGTGAGGGAAAATGAGACGGTCGAAATTCGAGTCGATGTTGCCAACGGCGGCGGGCGGAGCGCCGAAGAGACGGTGTTTCTCTTTATACGCGACACGCTGGCGGTCGTGGCGCGGCCGCTGCTCGAGCTTAAGGGTTTCGGAAAAATATATCTGAATCCCGGTCAATCGGGCACGGTGACGATTTCTTTGGACGCCAACGAGCTGCGCTTTCCGGGGCCCGACCTCGAGCCGATGTTCGAGCCCGGTGAGGTGGAGATTCTGGTCGGCCCGTGCGCCGAGCGCTCGCGGCTGCTGGTCGCAACGATTTACCTGGAGCCGCCGCGCGCCTGACCCAGGGCGCATGCCCAGAGTAAGATCGATTCCGGATTCGTGCCGGGGATAATCGGGTTCCACGGAGTGGTCTTTGGGTCGGATTCCTCGGTCTGCGCGTCGCCCCGAATGTTGTTGGCGGGATAGTAGATGATCAACAGATTGCGGGTCTGCTGCTTTTTGCAATCGAATTGAGATTTGTCGACGACGCTCAAGTAGCGGCCGCCGCCGCCGGTTTGAGGCTCCGCATATTCCTGCCGCAGCCAAAGGGTCAGGACCGGGCCCGACCGCTTGATCTGGTGGGTGCTGCTGAAGGTGGCCCACTGACCATCGCCGTCGACGCCGCGGAACTCCCAGCCTCCGGCGGCCATCGGGTCGAGCGTGCGAACCCAGGCCATCGGATCGGCTTTGCGCGCCGCGCGCTCCCGCGCCAGCTGCTCGGCCGCGGTCTTTGCCTCGGCAGCTGCGTGCACCCGGTCCGCGTCCCAGACTTTCTGCTGTTCCGGGGTCTGTGCGATGCCGTTCGAGGCGCGCAGCAGGATTGTTGCGGTAGCCGCGGCTGCTGCGGCCAGCTTTGTGAATTTTTGCATCGGCACGAATCTTACCGGTTAATTGCGCCGCCCGCTGGGGCGGGGGCCGGCGCGGCACGGGTCCGCGGCGGCGCATACAGCTTGTTGCGCCGCGGACTACTGGGTGGACCTGCATCGCGCGGTGCGAGTAGCGTTGATCCATGGCCAGAAGACGCGCCGCGCATGATCCGCTCGAGTCAACCGCCGAGCCTCGGTGGTATGTCGTGCGCAGCATGCATGGCACGGTGATCGAGTCGCGCGAACTGCCAGCAGGCGCCGATTTGAGGCGGATGTTCATCCTTGCCATGCTGCAGTGGATCGACGCCGGATGGGGGCTGGGCGAATTTTCATCGACTTCGGCAGCGTTCTTCTGCCACCGCAATCCCGAACGGCGAATGGTGAGCATTGATCCGACGGATCCGCACGATGTCCCGATGTACGGCGGCGCTCATTTGGGAGGCTGCCCAGACTGCGGATCCTGACGGGTTCGCAAAGATATAGAATGCCGCCGATGCGTATGAAAACCCTTGAGGCAATCCCCGTCATGGCGGCGGCGCCGTTCATCGCGGCGGTCTTGATCGGGTTCGTGCTCCCGCAGCGGGCCCTGCCGGCCGAGGTTTACGGACCGGCCGACCCGGTTCAGAAGGACGCGAATCGGTTTGATTCGAAACGGCCGATACGCCAGGAAATGCAGACCGACGTGCCGGACGGTTTCACCGTCGGCACCGTCGGCGACCTGATCATCTCGCGCCCCGTATCCCAGTATGCCGGACGCCTGCCGGGCTTCGCATCGCTGCTCGATGTGCTGCGTGGAACCGATGTTCTGTACGGAAATCTCGAGACCACCTTGTTCGATGCGCGATATTTCGCCGGCGCTCCGTACTCTTGGGATGGCGATTGGACCAACTCGTCCGAGCCGGCGGTCGCCGGGGATCTGAAGATCATGGGTTTCGGCATCGTCTCGCGCGCCAACAACCATGCGTTCGATTGGGGCCTCGAAGGAATGCGCGAGACCGGCCGTCATCTCGACCAGGCCGGCATCGTCCATGCAGGCGTGGGTGAGGTCCGCGGCCTGGCGCGCGCTCCGCGGTTTCTCGAGACCGCCAAGGCGCGTGTCGCGCTGGTCTCGATCGCATCGACTTATCGGCCGACGACCGATGCGCTGCCGCCCCATGATGCCGGCCCCGGCCGGCCGGGATTGAGCGCACTGCGCGTGACGCGAACCATCGTGCTGCCGGCCGCGGCGATGCGGGCGCTGGCGCAGGCCGATTGCGCCGCGCATCACCGTCACTGCACCGTGACGCCGGCGGAATTGGAGTTGTTCGACGTCAAATATCGCCGCGGCGAGACGTTCGCCTACGAGTACGAAATGGATCCGGAAGACCTGGCGGAGATCTTGAAGAGCGTGCGCTCGGCGCGGGAAAATGCCGATCTGGTGATCGTGTCGATTCATTCGCACGAGTGCAGCGTCGGTTGCGATGATCCCGGTCAGCCGCGTGGCGCCGGCGATTTCCTGCGGCAGCTGGCGCATCAGGCGATCGATTCGGGGGCGGATGTATTCGTCACCACCGGCAATCACAATCTGGGGGCCATCGAGCTGTATCGCTCGCCGCTGCGGGGAGTGCGCCCGGTGTTCTACGGTCTGGGCAATTTCTTCTGGAGCGACGTGCAGGATCCGCTGCCGCACGACCTGTATCAGGGCAACCGCGCATTGCTGGCCTCCGCCTGGTCGAATCCGGCGAAGGCAACGGATTACGATCTGACGGCGCCGCTCAACGCGCAGAGCTTCGCGCACGATTTCACTTTTCGCAGCGTCATTGCGCTGAGCCGCTTCAAGGACAATCAGCTTGCCGAACTGCGATTGTATCCGGTCGAAGAGGGCTACGGCGACCGGCTGCCGAAAAGCGGAATTCCCCGCCTGGTCGCCGACCCTGGCGTTTCCGCGGCTATCTTCAAGGAGATCGACGATGCGACGCGCCAGTTCGGTTTGCCGCGTCTCGAGTGGCGCATGGCGGACGGCGCCGGCGTGGTGCGCACGCCCGTCACGGTGCGTTAGGCGGTATCGGCGGCAGCAGCGCGAAAAGCCGCGGCGGCTCGGCGCCGCGCACCACCGCAAAGGCGACGATGTGCTCGAGCACGTGCTGCACGTAGCTGCGGGTTTCGGTGTACGGGATGTTTTCGATCCAGATGTCGGCCTCGATGGATTGGCGCGGCAGCCAGCGCGCGACCGCCGCGGGACCGGCATTGTACGCGGCGAGGCTCAAGCTCAATTGATCGTCGTTGCGATCGAGCAGCTCTCGAACATAGGCCGCGCCGAGCGGCACGGCAATCGACGGATCGAATAGATCGTCGCGGTGCGGCGCGGGCATGTGCCAGCGCGTGGCGACGAGGGCGGCGGTCGCGGGCAGCATCTGCATGAGTCCGCGCGCATCCGCGCGCGATACCGCGTCCGTGCGAAACAGGCTCTCCTGCCGCATGACCGCGAGGAGCCAATCGGCGGGTACGCGGGTCATTTTGCTGGCATGCTCGACTTCGGACATAAAGGGGCGCGGGTAGCGCAAGGGCACGTCGGCCCATTCGTTCGCCTGCGCCAGGGTCGCGATGGTTTGGGCATACCAGCCCCAGCGCGAGGCCAGGCGGGCTGCCTGCACCTTCACTGCCGGCTGTGCGGTGGCGAGCGCCGCGTTCCATTCCGCGCCCGCCTCGTCGGCCATTGCGCAGTCGATGAGCGCATGCGCGCGGATGATTCCCGGCTCCTTCGCGAGCGCTGCTTGCGCCGCCCCGTCGTCGGGGGAGGGCCGAATGTTCAGCTCATAACGTCGATGCAGCCGGTCGGCGGCGAGATAGCCGTAATAATCCCGTAGGCCGGCGATTTCGCCGAACAGCTCCGCGGCGGCCTCCGGTCCCCGAGTCGCGGCAACCGCGCGCGCGCGCCAGTAGCGCCAGCGCGGTTGCGCGGCAAGGCTCGCGGGCATCTGCTCGATCCATTCGCGCGCCTTGTCGAAGTCCCCGGCCCACAGTGCAGCCCGCACGCGCCATTCCTCCACCGGTGCGTCGATCAAGTCGCCCGACAATTGGCTGAACGCCGCGACGGCCCCGGGCTGGCGGGCATAGGCGGCGCCGAGCGCCGCCGCCCGCTGCAGTCGGCCTTGCAGGAGCGGCCCCATGTCTGGCCGGTCCAGCAGCCGGGTCAAAAGAGCCGAAGCGGCGGCCGAATCGGCATGCGCCAGGCGCGTGAATCCCGCCACCAATGCTTCCGGTTCCACCGGTAAATCGGGACTTGCCGCCAACCGCTCGATGCTTTCTTTCGGCGCTTCGAGCAGCATGATCCATTGCAGCAACGGCGCCCGGCGCTGCGCGGGCACCTCGTCGGCAAAATCGCGCGCCAGCGGCCCATTGCCCGCCACGAGGACGGCCCGTACCCGCGCCTCCTGGAGCGCCGGAGTCAACAGTCCCTGACTCCGCAACCATGCGAATACGCCGCTGCATTCCAGCGGCGGCCGTTGCGGCGTGCTCCATCTTGCCAGCGCATCCGCGGCCAGTCCGTCGGTATCGCCGGTGGCGAGGCGACCCGCGAGGCGGTCGCAGATCAACGACGGATCGGTGAGTTCGGCAGAGCGGGGAAGGAACCAGTTCCAGAGGCGCCGCTCGGCCAGGCTCGCCAACCATTGATGGCGCAGGGTGTGAGCGACGGGCTGACCGGCATGGGCTCGCAAAAAGCCGTCAATGACCGTGTCGGTCTCATCGTTGGGCGAGGCCGCCAGATCGCGACCCAGCCGGGCCGCAACCAGATACTCGTAGATCGGATAGGCCTTGAGTGCGGATGAATCCGGCGGCGCCGGCCGATGGGTGCGCACCCGCCGCATCGCCTCGACGAATTCTTCGGCTGGCGAGGGCTGTGTCGGGTCGGCAATCGCGGATCCGACCGCGCTTGCGGCCCAGATCGATAACAGCGCGGCGATGAGTCTCGGCATCCTCCCATCTTAATGCGCCGTGGGCGGAAGAGGCAGGACAAACGAATTGAGCATTCCGGGGTGAACTTGAGACATCATGTGGTCGCAGCGCGGCGGATTGTTGGCTACAGGCGAAAAATCACTTTAGGATTCTCGGTGCGATGCGCAACTATTTCCCGGGAATTTTCGCCGTGGCACTGATGGCGTTGTGCTGCGTGCCATCGGTCCGTGCGGCCGACCCGCAGCCCTATCGGGTTGATATCGAAGCGACCGGCAGCACCGCGCAGGACAATATATTGCGAGCCACTTCCGACCTCGTGACGCTGAGGAGCACTGCGCCGGTCAGTCCCTTTGGCCTGATCGCGAGGGCTCGCGGCGATATCGACCGGCTGAAGACCGCATTGGAGAGTTTTGGCTATTATCAGTCGAGCGTCACGATCAAGATCAACGGCTTGACGCTCACCGACCCCGGGCTCGCGGAAGCCCTGGCTGCGCTTCCGGCCCAAAGCGAAGCCCGGGTCACGATCGGCCTGGTGCTCGGCCCGCTTTATCACGTGCGGGCAGTCACCATCGACGGCGAGCTTCCGGCGTCGGCGCAGAACGTCCTGCCGCTCAGGCCGGGTGCGCCGGCGGTGGCGGCGAACGTGGTCGACGCGGGTGTGCAGCTGCTCGCGGCCCTTCAGGAACAGGGTTACGCATTCGCGAAGGTCGACCCTCCGGTCGCCTATGAAGATGAGGTGGATTCGGTGCTCGATGTGACCTTTCACGTCGAGGCCGGACCGCGGGTGCGGATCGGAGAGATCCGGTTTGAGGGCCTGAAGCGTGTTCACGAGAGGGCGGTGCGCCGCAAACTCACGCTGCACACCGGCGTTCAGTACAGCTCAAGCGCCATCGAGCGGGCGCGCCATAATCTATTGACGATGGGCGTGTTTTCGGCCGTCACGGTGCAAGTGGGAACGGCGGTCGACGAGTCGGGGGGGGTGCCGATCACGTTTCAGTTTCGCGAACGACCCGGCCATGCTGCGGCCATCAACATCGCCTATTCGAGCGATCTGGGCGGCAGCGGCGGCCTCACCTGGACCGACCGCAATCTCTTCGGCAACGCTCAGCAGCTCAGCGTCTCGGCCTCGGTCCTCAACGTGGGCGGCAGTGCCACCACGGGACTGGGCTACGACACCGGCGTCAAGTTCATCGAGCCTGATTTCTTCCGGCCCGACCAGTCGCTGCAGGTCGCCGTCGGAGCGGTGAAACTATACTTGCAGGCCTACGATCAAACCGCGGTCACGAGCGGGGCGACCGTTACTCGCAAGCTCAACAAGGACTGGACCATCAATGCCGGTACGTCCACCGCGCACGAGGAAATCATTCAACAAGGTGTGACACGCAACTACACGCTGGTCGCGCTGCCGCTGAGCATCAGCTACGATTCGACCGACTTGAGCTCGCCGTTGGACGATCCGCGGCACGGGATGCGCAATTCGGTCAGCGCCGCGCCCACTCGATCGATCGGTTCGACAAGCGCCACTTTTCTCATCAGCCAGGTAAGATTTGCCGCGTATTACGATTTGGAGCATCTGTTCCGCACCGCCGCCGGGCGCAGCGTGCTCGCGGCGCGTGCCTTGGTGGGTTTCGCGCAAGGCGCCGCCACATTCAGTCTGCCACCGGACCAGCGCTTCTACGGCGGCGGCAGCGGCACCATACGCGGCTATCGCTACCAATCGGTTGGTCCGCAATTTCCCGACGGCAATCCCCAAGGCGGCACAGCGATAAGCGCCGGCAGCGTGGAGTTGCGGCAGCGGATCGGCGCCAATTGGGGGGTCGCCGTGTTTGCCGACGGCGGCCAGGTGAGCACCAGTTTGCGGCTCCTGTCTAGCACGTTTTACACAGGGCTCGGCGCCGGCATCCGCTACTACACGCCCATAGGTCCCGTGCGATTCGACATCGCGGTGCCGACCAAACACTACATCAGCAATGGCGATCCCTTCGAAATCTACGTCGGACTGGGGCAGGCGTTTTGATGCGCGGCGCGTTCAAACGATCCGCGCGGGTGATCGGCATCACGGCGGCGACCGCGGCGTTGCTGGTCGCGGCCGTCCTGTTGGCGGGCAACAGCGGCCCGGGCAGGGTATTGATCGAGCGCATGACCTATCGTCTCACGGGCGGCGAGGTGAGCATGTCCGGATTGGCAGGTTCCTTCCCCGCACACTTGACGCTGGCGCGGCTGCAGCTCAGCGACAAGCGGGGCATCTGGTTGAGCGCCGACAAAATCGGAGTTGATTGGTCGCCGTTGGCGCTGCTCGATTGGCGCGTGCAGGCCGGTGCGCTAAAGGTTGCGCGTCTCGACGTCGATCGCCTTCCCCTCGCGCAACGGAGCGGGGGCGGCGTGTCGATGCCCGATATCGAGGTCGAGCGGTTTTCGATTGACGTGCTCAATCTCGGGGCGCAGCTGACGGGTGTGCCCGCGACATTGCGGGTGCGAGGCGGTGTGCGATTGCGCACGCTCGAGGACGCGAGTGCGGATCTCGAAGCCCACCGCACCGACGGGGAGGGCGACTACGCGCTGCATCTGCGCTTCGATCCCGCGCGGATGGATGCGACGCTCGAGGTGCACGAACCGGCGAGCGGGCCCCTGGAGAACATCCTGCAGCTGCCGGGCCTGGGCGCTTTGGCGGCCACGGTGAATTTGAACGGTCCGCGCGATGCCGAACGCCTGACCCTTGCGCTCGATGCCGGCGAGTTGCGGGTTCGGGCGCAGGGCAGCCTCAATCTTGCGCAGCGCTCGGGGGATTTGGAGTATTCGGCCCAGGCGCCCGCGATGCAGCCTAACGCGCACATCGGCTGGCAGCGCCTCGCGCTGCACGGCCGATGGCACGGCGGCCTTGCGGCGCCGGATGCCGACGGACGATTGGATGTCTCAGGGCTGAGGCTAGCGGGCGGCATGGGCATCGCAAGTTTGCGCGCCAGTCTCAAGGCGGGCGGCGGCAGCGCCATGGCGCAGGCGGTTGCCGATGGCTTCGAGATTCCGGGCCCGCGGCCGATGCTGCTGGCGGTGGATCCATTGCAACTCGATATATCGGTGCGCCTTGACGAGGCGGCGCGGCCGATCGTCCTGTCGATGAGGCACCGGCTGTTTTCGCTGCGGGCGCAGGCCACTGCAGCGGGTCAGCAGGCCGCCGCGCTCGATGTGCGTCTGCCGGACGTGGCGCCGTTCGCGGCGCTCGCCGGACAGGACATGCATGGCGCGGCGACGATCAAGGCGCAGCTTGCGCGGCGGCGCAGCGATGTCGGCGTGACCCTCGACGCCGAACTGCGCGGCGCCGCGGACGCACCGGCCTGGTTGGCCGGTTTGGGCAATCGCCTGGCGCTGCAAGTGTCCGGAGCGGTGTCCGCGGTCTCGGTCAATGTGGAGCAGATGCGGTTGACCGGCCGCGGCTTGGCGTTCGCCTTGAGCGGCAGCGCCAGTTCACACGCCGGCCGGACCGGCTCCATCGAGGACTACTTCGGCCTGTTGCAGGCTCGTTGGAATCTGGAGATCTCGGACCTTGGAATCTTGAGCCCCGAACTCGGCGGCGCGCTGCAAGCGTCGGGTCGCTTGAGTGGAGCGCCGAGTTCGCTCGCCGGCGATGCCGATCTCTCCAGTACGCTTTCGATACGCGGTTCGCCGCCGGGCAAAGTGTCCGCCGTGCTGCACGCCAAGGGACTGCCTTCGGCCCCGAGCGGCACCGCGCAGGTGCACGGCACCCTCGATGGAGCATCGATCGACATCGACGCCGCAGTGGATCGCGGCGCGCGAAACGGCGCGCATGCGCTCATCCGCAGAGCCGACTGGAAGAGCGCCCACTTGGAGGGTGAGATCTCGTTGGAGCGAAACGCCGCCGATCGGCGCGGCCACCTGAGCTTCAGAGTGGGTCAACTCGGCGATCTGCAGCGCGTGCTCGGAGTGCGTTTGCTCGGCAGCCTGGAAGGCGGCGCGAGTCTCGCCCCGGCGCATGGCCGCAGCCGTGCAAATTTCGAACTGGTCGGCCGGGATCTCGTGACGGGACCGGTCAGCGGCACCGCACGCGTGTCGGGCGAAGGCACCCTGGATGCGATGAACCTGCAGTTCGGCGCGCAAACGCCGGACCTGTATGGCGCGGCGGCGAGCCTTTCGTGCACTGCCGTCTGGAATATCGACGCCCGCGAACTCAAGGTGGTGAGCAGCAGCACTCATTACCGCGGCGAGGAACTCAAGTTGCTGGCGCCCGCCCGGGTGTCGTACGCGAACGGCTGGTCGGTGGATCGACTGAAGCTCGGTGCGCAGGAGTCCGTGGTCGAGATCGCCGGAGCGCTGACGCCGGCTCTCGATGTGCACGCATCGCTACGGCGGGTCGGGCCGCGGCTCGTCAATGCTTTCATGCCGGATTTGCTGGCCGAAGGCGCCATAGAGGGCGAGGCGTATCTGCATGGAACTCTCTCCGCGCCGGACGGCGATGTCCGCCTGAGCGCAAGGGGTATGCGCTTTGCAAGCGATGCCGCGTTCGGTTTGCCGGCGATCGACCTGCGGGCGAACGCGGCGCTGGTCGGCGATTCCGCGGCAATCGATGCCCGATTCAGCGCGGGAAGCGCGTCGACGCTCACGGTCTCGGGCGCTGCGCCTCTGCATGACGGCCCGGTGGATCTCAAGATTCTCGGCAACTTGGACATCGCTCTGATCAACCCGCTGCTCGAAGCGCGCGGCATGCGTGCCGCGGGACAGCTCGATGTGAACGCGAGCGTCGGCGGTGCCATGGCGGCCCCGCAGATTTCAGGAGCCATCACGCTCGCCAAGGGAAGTCTGCGGGATTACGCGCGCGGCATGAATTTGTCGGACATCGCGGCCGAAGTCGCGGGCAGCGAAGGCAGGCTGCAGATTAAGAGCTTCAAGGCCACCGCCGCGACCGGCACGGTGACCATGACCGGGTCAATCGGTGTGCTGCAGCCCGGCATGCCGGTGGATTTGCAGGTAATTGCGAGCAAGGCGCAGCCGATAGCAAGCAACCTGGTCACCGCCAATCTCGATGCTCGGCTCCACGTCACCGGCAGCATGCTGGGGCGCATCGACATCGCCGGCACCATGCACGTAAATCACGCCACGATCGGCATTCCGGATTCGTTGCCGCCGGAGGTCGTGGTTCTCGATGTGCGGCGCCGGGGACAGAGCGCGCCGGCGGCGCCGGTGAAACAGATCATCTTCGGATTCGATGTGGCGATTCAGGCTCCGCGGCAGATTCTGGTGCAGGGCCACGGTCTCGACGCCGAATTGGGCGGCGAACTGCACGTCAGCGGCACCTCGGACGCGCCGCAATTCAGCGGCTACTTCGAGCTGCAGCGCGGCAGCTTCACGATCGCCGGAAGAAAGCTGGATTTCACCTACGGCCGCGTGGGCTTCGACGGCGCCGGCCTGAAGAAAAACAAGATCGATCCGACCTTGGACTTCACCGCGTCGATCGTCCTCAGCAACGGGACGGCGACGCTGCGCATCACGGGCTACGCGGATGCGCCGAGGTTCGAATTCAGCAGCACGGCGGGGCTGGCCCAAGATGAAATCATGGCGCAGCTCCTGTTCGGCGAAAACGCTTCGCAGCTCAGCGCGTTCCAAGCGGCGCAAGTCGGGGCCGCGTTGGCGACGCTGAGCGGCGTCGGCAGCGGCGCCAACCCGCTGGTCAAGCTGCAGAAATCGCTGGGCCTCGATCGGCTTAGCGTGGACGCGGCCACGACCACCACCGCGACCGGCGCGACAGAGAACGCGGGCACCGCCGTGCAAGCAGGGCGCTATATCGCCAGGCGGGTGTACGTGGAGGTCAAGCAAAGCACCACCGGATCGAGCCAGCTGCAGGTCAACATCGATCTTACCAATCGCTTGAAATTGCAAACGCGGCTCGGCAACGGCACGGCGATCACTCAGGGCGTCACGCCGGAGAACGATCCGGGCAGCAGCATCGGGCTCTCCTATCAGTTTGAATATTGAGCCGCGATGCGCGGAGATTGCGCGGCATCGGCCGCACGCGGGTGTTAGTATTTTGCGCACCTCCAACAAGGGTCAAGGCAGATGCAAACACAATTCGGCGCTGCTTTGATCGAGAAAAGATCGATTGACTACGTGCCGATCGCCGAACGTCACGGCAAGGTGTGGCATCTCTGGCCGGTGTGGTTTTCGGGCGATGCCCATCTGGCGACGGTGGCCACCGGGGTGGTCGGCATCGCTCTCGGCGGCAATCTGGTGTGGATGGCGGTCGCGGTGATCCTCGGCTCGGCCTTGGGCACGTTCTTCATGGCATTTCATTCGACGCAGGGCCCGCAGCTCGGTCTGCCGCAAATGATCCAGTCGCGGCCGCAGTTCGGCTACCTGGGCGCATTGCTGGTCTGGGGCGTGGCACTCTTCGCCTACATCGGATTCAATGCCTTCAATCAAATCCTTGCCGCGCAGACCCTGCATTCCCTTTACGGCGTGCGATCGTCGTGGGCGGTGGTCATGTTCGCGCTGTTGGCCGTCTCGCTCGCGATCGCGGGCTACGACTTGATCCATCTCGCACAGCGCTGGATCGCATACGTGTTGATCGCCGCGCTGCTGGTGTTTTCAGTGGCCGTGCTCTCCAAGGCGCCGCTGCCGTCCGCGCAGCTCGCGTGGAGCGATTTTCGGGCGGTGCCGTTTTTGGCGCAGCTGTTTGCGGCCGCCTCCTATCAGGTCGCCTGGTCCATCTACGTGTCGGATTATTCGCGCTATTTGCCGCGCGACGTGGGGGTCAGCGCCTCGTTCTGGTGGACCTATCTCGGCGCGTTCGTCGGCGGGTCGTGGACCATGCTGGTCGGTACCGTGGCGGCCGCCCTGCATCCGAAGATGGAGTTTGCCACTGCGGTGGCCGTTGCGGCTGACGCGGCCATTCCGGGGTTCGGCAAGCCGCTGCTGCTGTGCTCGCTGCTCGGACTGGTCACGATCACGACGCTCAATTTTTATGGCGCGTCCCTGACGCTGCTGAGCGTGGCCGATTCCCTGAAACCGAGCCGCCTCACGCTCGGCAAACGCGTGTTTACCCTGTTGATATCCACCGTCGCCGCGACCGGCATCGCGCTCGCCTCGACGGAGAATTTCGTGGAGAAATTCGGCCAGTTTCTCGCCGTCCTGCTTTACCTGTTCACGCCCTGGACGGCGATCAACCTGGTGGATTTTTACTGGGTGCGCCGGGGCCACTACTCGGTGCGGGAGATATTCAACCCGCGCGGCATGTACGGGCGCTGGAACTGGCGCGGCTTGTCGGCATACGCCGTGGGCTTCGTCGCGATGGTGCCGTTCTTCAGCGTCGGCGGCCTGTACGTCGGGCCGGTCGCGGCCGCCCTCGGCGGCGCGGACGTCGCCATGCTGGTCGGTTTGCCGGTGGCGACGCTCGTCTATTTGTGGACGTGCCGTTCGCTCGATGTGCAAGCCGACCGGCGCCGCGCCGATGCGGCCGACGCCGGGCTCGATCCGGACGCTACTTAACCGCGTCGGAGACCGGCGCCATCAATTTGGTCACCAGGGCGTCGATGGCAGGCCCCGGATTGCGGATCGCGTCACAGGAGACGCGCTCCTCGACGGTCGCCGGCCGGTCTCACCGGCTAGTTCTTCAGCCGGTACCCGGTCTTGAATACCCAGCCGACCACCGCCAGGCAGGCGGCGAAGAACGCGAGGATCATGCCGAAACTCACGGCGACGTTCACGTCCGCCGTTCCATAGAAGCACCAGCGAAACCCGCTGATCAAGTAAACCACCGGATTGAACAGGCTGAAGGCGCGCCAGGCCGGCGGCAGCATCTTGATCGAATAAAACGCGCCTCCGAGGAAGGTGAGCGGCGTGACGATGAGCATCGGAATGAACTGCAGCTGTTCCCAGCCCGTCGCCCAGATTCCGAGAACGAATCCGAACAGGCTGAACGCCGCCGCGGTCATCAGCAGGAACGCGATCATGAGCCAGGGATGAACGATGCTGATCGGCACGAACAAGGACGCCGTGGCGAGAATCACCAGACCGAGCACCACGGATTTGGTCGCCGCCGCCCCGACGTAGGCGGTGACTATTTCCATGGAGGAAATCGGCGCCGACAAAATTTCATAGATGGTGCCGATGAATTTGGGGAAGAAGATTCCAAAGGAGGCGTTCGACAGGCTTTCAGTGAACAGCGCGAGCATCATCAGCCCCGGTACGATGAAGGCCCCGTAGGGCACGCCATCCACGGCGCTCATCCGCGATCCGATGGCCGATCCGAATACCACGAAATACAGCGAAGTGGTGATCACCGGCGTCACCAGGGTCTGCACCAGGGTGCGCAGGGCGCGGGCGATCTCGAATTTGTAGATGGCCCAGATGCCGCGGCGGTTGAATTCGAAGCGGGACTCGGGGGCTTTCATGCGCGCTCGCTCACCAGCTTGACGAAGATGTCCTCCAGGGAGCTCTGGTGGGTTTGCAGGTCCTTGATCGCGATGTTCAATTCGCTCATGTGTTCCAGCAGCGCGGGAATGTCCGTGCCCCCGGTGCCCGTCGTCAATACCAGCTCGTGCGCGCCCTCGAGCCTCAAGTCCCAGGGCGCGAGTTCCGCCGGAATGCGCATCATGGGGTCCTTGAGCTGCAGGGTGAGCTGCTTCTTGCCGAAGGTCCTCATCAGCGCTTCCTTGCCCTCCACCAGAATGAGTCCGCCCTTGTTCATCACGCCGATCCGGTCGGCCATCTCCTCGGCCTCCTCGATGTAGTGCGTGGTCAAGATGACGGTCACGCCGCGTGCGCGCAGTTCCCGCACCAGGTTCCACATGTCGCGCCGCAGCTCGACATCGACGCCGGCGGTCGGCTCGTCCAGGAACAGGATGTCGGGCTCATGCGAAAGCGCCTTGGCGATCATCACGCGCCGCTTCATGCCGCCCGACAGCGTCATGACTTTGCTGTCGCGCTTTTCCGAGAGCGACAAATCGCGCAGCAGGCGCGTCACGTATTCCGGGTTCGGCGGACGGCCGAACAGTCCGCGGGTGAAATTGACCGTGGCCCAGACCGTCTCGTAGGCGGTGGTGGTCAATTCCTGGGGAACCAGGCCGATCTTGGCACGCGCCGCCCGGTAGTCGCGCACGATATCGTGACCGTCGGCGACCACGCGGCCGCCGCTCGCGGTGACGATGCCGCAAATAATATTGATGAGCGTCGTCTTGCCGGCGCCGTTCGGTCCCAGCAACGCGAATATTTCCCCCCTCTCGATGCCGAGATTGATGGGCTTCAGCGCCTGCACGCCAGATGCGTAGGACTTGGTGAGGTTCTCAATCGAGATGATCGGGGGCATTATCGATCCGCTTGACCAAAGCTCGGGTGAATTGCGCGGTGGTGGCGTTGCCGCCCAGATCGCCGGTGAGCACCCGATCCGCATTGAGCGTCTCACCGATTGCCGTGCGCAAGCGCTGCGCCAGCGCGGGAAGTTTGCAGTGCTCGAGCATCATGGCGGCAGCCAGCAGCAGCGCGGTCGGATTGGCGAGGCCCTTGCCGGCGATGTCGGGCGCCGAGCCGTGAACCGCCTCGAATATCGCCGCATTCGCGCCGATGTTCGCTCCGGGCGTCATGCCGAGCCCGCCGACCAGCCCCGCCACCAGGTCGGAGAGAATGTCGCCGAACAGATTGGTCGTCACCAGCACGTCGAACTGCCAGGGATCGAGCACCAACTTCATGGCGCAGGCGTCGATGATCACCGTGTCCAAGGCGAAGCGGCCCTTGTATCGGCGCTCGTACAATTCCAAGCCGGTTTCCAGGAAAATTCCGGTGAGCGCCTTCATGATGTTGGCCTTGTGCACGATCGTGACCTTCTTGCGGCCGGTCGCGACGGCATGTTCGAACGCGAATTCCAGCAAACGCCGGCCGCCTTGACGGGTGTTGACGCCGGTGGCCATGGCGACCGCATGCGGGTCGTCGTCGATCTTGATGTAGTGCTCGTGGCCGATGTACAGGCCTTCGAGATTTTCCCGCACCACCACGAGATCGATGTTGTCGAAGCGGCCGCCGGGGATGAGCGTGCGAGCGGGGCGCAGATTGGCGTACAGCTGGAATTCTTCGCGCAAGCGCACATTCGAGGATCGATAGCCGCCGCCCGAGGGGGTCTCGAGCGGTCCCTTCAACGCGAGGCGGGTGCGGCGGATGCTGTCGAGGGTCTGGGGCGGAAGAGGATCCCCAGCGGTTTTCACGCCTTCCAGGCCGGCAACCTGCCTATCCCACTGAAACGGCGCGCCGAGCGTGTCGAGGGCGGCGAGCGTGGCATCCATGATCTCGGGGCCGATCCCGTCCCCAGGGATCAGCGTGGCGGGAATCCTTGCGGGCATCGGCTGCGGTCTCACGTGCATGGAGCGTAGGATTAGCATACTCGAACTCTGCGGTCCGAGTAGCGGCGGCTGCACGGGAGTGCGCTCATGAGTGAAAATGAACCAATCGGCGGCGATCAATCCATCGGCATCGAGGAGGTCGTCGCCGCGACCCGCTGTTGGCTGGAGCGATCGGTGATTGGCCTGAAATTGTGCCCATTTGCCGAGCCCGTCCACAAAGCCGGCCGGATCCGCTGTCGCGTCAGCGAACAGCGGACCGCGGAGGGTCTGCTGCACGACCTGCGTGCGGAGTTGCTGCTTCTGAACGAGCAAGACGCCGGCGTTTGCGAGACGACCCTGCTGATACATCCGTGGGTACTGACCGATTTCATGGAATTCAACGATTTCCTGGCGGTTGGCGAGCGTCTGGTCGCCGCTCTCGGTTTCGAAGGGGAGCTGCAAATCGCAAGTTTTCATCCCGGATATCGTTTTGCCGGGACACAGACCGAGGACATCGAGAACTACACCAATCGTTCGCCCTATCCCACGCTGCATGTGCTGCGCGAAGCGAGCATCGAGCGGGCGCTGGCCGGAGTGCCGGATCCGGACGAGATCTACCGGCGCAATATCCTCACCATGCGCAGGCTGGGGCGCGAAGGCTGGCGAAAGTTGTGGAAAGATTAACGACTCTGCGCGGCGCTCGCGGCATCGGCAGCGGCGCCGTCGCGCGCCGCCGAACGCAGCATGGCGAAGGCCGCGTACGCGATCACCACGATCACCAGCCAGCGCAGCGCGAATAGCGGCAGGGCTTTGACGATGTACGCCGCCACCAGCACGCCGATGACGCCGCCGAAGGCGAGGCCCAGTGAGGGGCCCCAGGCGAAGGAGCCGGTTTGAAAAAAACGCAGGCTCGCGACCGGCTGCAGCAGAGCGCAAGCGCCCATCATGATTGGAAAGGCGGCGATCGGGTGCATGCCCAGCAGGGCGAGCGTGATCATGCAGGGGGCGTAAAGCCCAATGCCGGCGCTCATCAGGGCGCCGAGCACGAAGATGATCGCGACGGCGAGGGCGAATTTCCACCCCACCAGGGTCATGGCGGTTCCGCCGCCGGGCAGCGCGCCGAGATTGATGGCCGTGAAGACGGTTCCGGCGATGAGCAGGGCGATCCCCATGGTGATCTGTATCGCACGCCGCGGCAGCCGCGCGACAATTCCCGCGCCGAGCCAGGCGCCTACGGCTGAACTCACGACCGCGCTCACCAGCAGCACGGGATCGACCAGGATGGCGGTGATGAAGATCGCCGCTTCGGTGATGGCGGCCGGCGTGTGGCCGACATTCAGGGTGCCGGGTATCAGTTCGTCCGGGACCATGCGCCGCAGCTTGAAGATCGCCGTCGTCGGCGCAAAGGAGCCGATTCCCAAGGTGTCGAAAAAATCGGTGACGAAACCCACGGCCATTTCGACCGGCGTCGGCCAGCGCCTTTCCTTGCGGCGTCGCGCGGCGCGAATCGCGCCGATGACGAAGGCAATTCCGGCGAGGCCGAGGGCGGCATAGAGGATCAGCAGCGGAGTATTCATGAGCGCAATATACCCGAGGAGTCGCAGTATTCACCTTGCGGCGCTTCACGTACACTCCGGGGCGAGCGCGATTGCGGGTCCGCCCCAAACGTGCTCGGGTCAATTTGGGGGGGGTTGGATAATTGGGAGTGCATGTGAAGGTCCGGTGCGCCGCCGCTGCGCCCAATCGGGATATCCTGAAGTCCTCGAGACCCGGTTCATTGGCAACCCGGTGTACGTAAGCAAAGGTAGCTGTCCGAACGCGCTAAAGAGGCCTAACTAAATGACAATGAGCATCATTTTTCGTGCGACGCCGATTCTGATTGCCGCGGCCCTGGCCGCCTTGGCCGCGCGCGCCTCCGAGTTTCCGACCCCCTTGCCGGCCGATGCCGGGCACAAGGTTGAGGCGCTGCCCGCCAAGTATCCGGCGAGCTGGGCGTTTCTGAATTATGCGAACGATCGGATCGAATTGCGCAACGTGGGGAGCGATTCCCGCGAGGTCAAGGCGCAATTGCAGGCGCACGACTCGGCCGTGCTGTTGGTTTCCGACAAGCGTCCGGAAGTTTACGTGGCCGATACGGTGTGGTCGCGCGGCGTGCGCGGTACGCGCACCGATTTCATCACCATCTATGATGCACAATCTCTGAATGTGGCGGACGAGATCGTGCTGCCGGGCGGCAAACGAGGACTCATGACGGCGATGGAAGGCATGTTCGCCTTCACCGACGATCAACGCCTGGCGCTGGTGTTCGACTTCACGCCGGCGTCCTCGGTGACCGTGGTCGATTTGGTGAAGCGCCGGGTGCTCGGCGACATCGACATCCCCGGCTGTTCGCTGGTATTCCCTTCCGGCGTTCGCGGCTTTTCAACTCTGTGCTCGAGCGGTACCCTGCTCGCGGTGCGCCTCGATGAGAAAGGCGCGGTGGCCGGCCGCAGCGAATCCAAGGCGTTCAATCCGCTCGACACGGATCCGCTGTTCACCTCGAGCGCCATGGTCGCCGGAGTGCGCTACTTTCCGAGCCTGCGCGGCCGGGTGCAGCCGATCGACATGCGGACCGACGATGTCAAGGTGCTGCCCGACTGGTCGCTGGTGTCGGCCGCGGAACAGGCGGCTCACTGGCGCCCGAGCGGCTGGCAGATCGTCGCCGGCGACGAAAAACTGCTGTACGTGTTGATGCAGGCCAATGCGGAGGAGGGCACGCACAAGGATCCGGCCAACGAAGTGTGGGTGTTCAACCCGGCCACCAAGGCGCGGGTGCGGCGCCTGCGGCTGGTGCGCCCCGGCTCCTCGATCGCGCTGAGTCGTGGCGCGACCCAGCTGCTGCTGGTGCAGGCGGGGGATCGGCTCGACGTTTACGATCCTCAATACGGCAATCTGATCCGCAGCCTGGAATTGTCCCGCTGGAACAGCACCCGCATGGACATCGAGCCGGTGCATTGATGACGGCCGCGGGCACCCTCTTCGGCGTGGCCCAGCTGCTCGGCGCTCAGCTGGCGGCGTTTCTGGCCGCGCTGCTGCTCGCCTCCGCAGCGCACAAGGGGATTCGCTTTGCGCATGCCTGCAAAGTGGTGCATGAATTCGCGGGCGTGCCGCGCTCGTTGGCGGCGGCCGCTGCCATGGCCGCGGCTCTCGGCGAGCTCATCGCAGCGGCGGCGTTGGTCATGCCGGCTTACCGCCTCGCCGGCGCATCCCTGGCGGCGCTGATTTGGGGTGTCTATCTCGCGCTCATTCTGCGCGCCATCGGTCAAGGCCGCCGCGATGCCGATTGCGGCTGCAGTTTCGGATCCAAGCCGCATGCGCTGGGAGCCTTCGAAGTGGCGCGAAACGCGCTGTTGGTGGCGTTCGCTGTGCTCGTCGGCGCCTGCGCCGCGCGCGGCGCGGCGCCGCTGGCGGCATCTCAGGTGTTGGCGGCATGCGCGTTTCTGGCGCTGTACGGGGCGCTCGAACAAGTGATGGCGGTGCGGCCGCCGCGCCGCGGAGTGACGGCATGAGCTTCGTGATCGCCTCGCAGATCGCCCTGTGGGTGGCGCTCGGCGTGCTCGGCGTGGTGTGCGTGGCGCTGGCTCGACAAATCGGGGTGTTGCATCAGCGCATAGCGCCGGCCGGCGCGTTGGCGCTGCGCCAGCCACTCAAACTCGGGGAAATGACGCCGGAAATGACACTCACCGGATTGGACGGGACGCCCGTGAAAATCGGCGGCGCGCGCGGCGGACGCGGCCAGCTGGTGCTGTTTCTCTCGCCGGACTGCGAGGTCTGCGAGGCGCTGCTGCCGGCGCTGCGTTCGGCGCATGGCGCCGAACGCGGCTGGCTCGACATGGTGTTGGCGAGCGACGGCGAAGCCTCGAAGCACGCCGAGTTCGTGCGCGACAAGGGTTTGACGAAATTTCCATATGTGTTGTCGGAGCACTTGGGGCGCAGCTACGGCGTCTCGAAGCTGCCGTATGCGGTATTAATCGACGAGACGGGAAAACTGTCCGCGACCGGCCTGGTCAATACGCGGGAGCATTTGGAAAGTTTGTTCGTAGCCAAGGAAAGCGGTGTCAGCAACATCCAGCAGTACCTCGGTCAGCGTGACCAGAGGCGTGCCTCTTCGGGAGAATAATGTGGCGCAATTCGATCGTTTGACGGAAAAGGCGTTGCGTGGCTTTGCGAGCCGCACGTCGCGACGCAATGTGTTCAGCATTCTCGGCGGATTGCTCGCGGGCGCGGCGGCACTGCCCCTGTTGCCGGTGGCGCGGGGTGCGGAGGGCGGTACAAATGCCGATGATCCGAATTCCGGACTGGTCCCGCCGCAATACTCGGGCATCCCGCAGGATCCCGGCGATCGGACCAAGTGCGACTATTGGCGTTACTGCGCCATCGACGGATCGCTGTGCTCCTGCTACGGCGGCAGCGTCACTTCCTGTCCGCCCGGAACCGAGATGTCGCCCATCACCTGGATCGGCACCTGCCGCAATCCGGCGGATCAGCGCAACTACATCATTTCCTATAACGACTGTTGCGGCGGGGTCGCATGGGGGCGCTGCGCCTGCCAGAACAACCGCGGCGACCGGCCGTTGGTGCGCCCGCAAACCAATAACGAGATCACCTGGTGTTTCGGCACCAAGAGCCAGTCCTACACCTGCACCGTCGCCCTGATCCTGGGTGTGGCGATTGAGCAGAAGTAGGGAATTGCCGCGGACGCTGCTCGCGATTGGAGCCTTGTTCCTGGCGACGCTTCCCCACTCGGCTCGAATCGGCGCAGCCGCCGAATCGGCGCCGCCGCCCGGCAGTCCGGCGGGCGTCGGCAATGCCCAACTCGCCTGGCAGAATTGGGCTTTGAACTGTCAGGGATGCCATCAGCCCGACGGCACGGGTTCGGCCAATGCGGCCCCAAGTCTGGCCGGCCACGTGGCAAAGTTCCTCTGGGTCCCCGGCGGGCGCGAGTATCTAGGCCGCGTACCGGGAGTCGCGAACTCGCCGCTCGCCGACGCCGAATTGGCCGAAGTCGTGAATTGGATATTGTGGAGATTCGACCGCGAAGATCTGCCGTCGAACTTCCAACCGTTCACCGCCGCCGAGATCGGCCAATTGCGCGCCCGCCCACTACGTCTGGAGGCTTCGCAGGTGCGCAGTGATTTAATGAAGAAGGCCGAAGCTTCGGGACGACCGTGAAGCGGGTCGAGTCTCGCGAGGAAGTGCTCACCACCGCCTGCCCGCGGGACTGCTACGACAGCTGCGGAATCACCGTGATCCTGCGCGACGGGGTGGTCGCGGCGGTTCGCGGCAATCCGCAGCACCCGGTGAGCCGCGGCACCTTGTGCGGCAAGTGTTCGACGGCATACAACCGGGAGTGGCGCGATCCGGCGCGGCGCTTGACCCGGCCGCTGCGGCGCTTGGGCCGCAAGGGCCGGGGCGGCTTCGAGCCGGTGTCCTGGGACACGGCGATCGGCGAGATCGCCGCGCGGCTCAAGCGCATCGTCGATTCGCACGGTGCGCAACCGATATTGAATGCGCATTACACGGGGACGATTTCGGCCCTGGCCGGCATGGCGCCGATGCGATTTTTCAATCGATTGGGCGCCACCGAAGTGACGCCCGACACGATTTGCAACATGGCGGGCCACGTGGCGCTGCGCTATGTGTACGGCACATCGATCGACGGATTCGATCCGCGCTCCGCCGAAGATGCGGCCTGCATCGTGGTGTGGGGCGCGAATCCGCACGCCTCGGCGCCGCATGCCCACGAGCATTGGCTGCCCGAGGCGCCGGGCAAGGTGATCGTCGTCGACCCGATCCGCACGCCGACCGCGGCGCAGGCGGATATCCATCTGCAACCCTTTCCCGGGAGCGACGCGGCGCTGGCGTTCGCGCTGCTCCACGTGATCCATCGCGACGGACTCGTCGATGAGGATTTCATCGCGGCTCATGTGCTCGGCTGGGAAGAGATTGAGCCGGCAATCGCGGCATGCGATCTTCGGAAATTGAGCGCGCTCACCGCCGTCCCCTCCGCGCTCATCGAGCAGGTGGCTCACCTGTACGGGGAGGGGCCTTCGCTGCTCTGGCTGGGCCAGGGCCTGCAGCGGCAGGCGACCGGCGGCAACGTCATGCGCGCCTGCGCGCTGCTGCCCGCGGTCACCGGCAATCTGTGCAAACCGGGTGCGGGCTTTCTGTACTTGAACGGCAACATGCGGCAGCGGGGCATCGACGAGGATTATCTGACCGGCGCTCACTTGGCGGGGGGCGCCGCGCCGGCGGTGAGCCACATGGATTTCGCCGAAGTTCTGGAGGATCCGGCGCGCGCGCGCGCCCTGTTCGTGTGGAATATGAATCCCGTGGCTTCATGC
>Ga0209048_10000312_pt1 | contig 53316 bp, 47 predicted proteins | sample FrelakmetCRP12CR_FD_187146 | JGI IMG/M metagenome (GOLD analysis project Ga0209048, IMG submission 187146) | Freshwater lake sediment microbial communities from the University of Notre Dame, USA, for methane emissions studies - CRP12 CR (SPAdes)... | ecosystem: Environmental > Aquatic >...
TGGCGTGGGCGCTGTACCAGTGGCGAGGCGCCGGGCCCTGGGGTGGGCAGTGCGTCTGACGCAGGTGACTCGCCGGCCCCGGCTTCAACCGCGACCGCCCGCCTGCGTTCCGGCTCAGCCGGTCCAGGTGGGGAGCATGGCTTGCATCAGGTCTTCGTCGGAGGTCGTCCGCCACGCGTCGAGCATGGCAACCGACATCGCGTCGCAGCCCACCCGCAGCGGGGCATCGTCGTCGAGGATCGCGTCCACGATCGCCGTGGCCGCGTCCCCGCTCGAGGTGACCTGTCCTTCGATCGCGCTGCGGCCCTCGAAGTACCGCTCCGCCATCGCGCGGTAGTCGGGATCATTGATGGCTTCGGGTGCCTTTGCCGACCCCGCGAGCATGTCGGTGTCGATCGGACCCGGAAGAATCTCGAGCACACGCACGCCGAAGGGTGCGAGCTCAGCCCTCAGGCTCTCGCCGATCGCGCTGACCGCGGCCTTGCTCGAACGGTACGGCGCGTAGAACGGCACCGGGGCGAACAGCGACGACGACGAGATGTTGCACAGCACGCCGCCACCCGCACGGCGTAGCGCCGGGATCGCGCGTCGGCTGACCTCGATCAGACCGAAGACATTGGTCTCGAACATGTCGCGCCACAGCTCCATGGGCGTTCCCTCGAACGACGGGTGTTCCCGCTCGACGGCTGCATTGTTGACGAGGACCCGCAGCTCGTCGGGAAGATGGACCGAATCGGGGTCGGCAACGTCGAGCCGCTCGACACGCAACGCCCCGCCCGTGGCCGCCACTTGCTCGACGAGCTCGGCACCCATCTCGGGCCGGCGCATGGTCGCGACCACGTCAAAACCCCGGCGGGCGAGCTCGAGCGCCACCGCACGACCGATCCCCCGGCTCGCGCCGGTGACGAGCGCGGTTCCCTCCGCCTGCATCATTCCCCCCTCCGCCACCGCGTGTCGGTTGCCCGGTCGCGGGAGTCTACGGTCAATGTCGGCGGATCCTTCCCCGCCAGCTCGACCCGCCTGACTCAGCCGGGCGCACCGACCTTGACGAGGTTCGCGTACCCGGCGAGCGCGACGGCCACGACTGCGCCGATCACCAGGACGAACGTGATCGACGTGACCGCTGCGAGCGGACCCGCGATGAGAACACCGACCGGCACGGTCCCCCCGAAACCCATGATCCACAGCGCCATCACACGCCCTCGCACCGCGTCGTCGACATGCTCCTGCAGCACCGTCGACAACGACGTGATCACGACAAAGTACGCGTAACCAAGGATCGGCGCGATCACGAGTGCGCCCGCCGGTGAACGCACGAGAGCGAACGCGAGGAGCAGGAATCCGAACGCAACCAGCGCCGGCCTCACGAGCCGCGCCTTCGAAAACGCGGCGAACCACGTGCCGACGCTGATTGCGCCGATCGCCGCACCGAGGCCGAACACCGCGTAGAAGACGCCGTACTCGACCGAGCGCGGCTCCACCCCCAGGTTCTCGGCCGCGATCACCGGCATGAGGCCGACGAACGCGAGCGAGAAGAACGACAGCACCACGAGCGTCACCAAGACCCGCCGGATGAGAGGGTCACGCCGGGCCACCTGGAACCCTTCGACGAGGCGCCCCATGACGCCGTGACCGGGCGGAACCGTCGGATGGCGTGGGTACTGGACCGCAAGCAGCGCCACGATCGCGAACAGGTACGTCCCCGCGTTGATGACGAACACGGGCGCCGCCCCCGCCGCGGCGTAGATCACTGCGCCGATCGCCGGCCCGATGACGCGCGAGAGGTTCATCTGCACGGACTGCAATGCGACGGCGCCCGGCAAGTCGGGCTTGGGGACGAGCGTGGGAAGGATCGAGTTGAGCGCGGGCGCGCCCAAGGCGTTCCCGATACCGATCACGAAGACACACAGCACGATCAACGTCTCGTTCGGGTGCGACGAGGTCGCGATGACGGCGAGCACGATCGAGAAGACGAGCTGTTGCAGCTGGCAGACGAGGAGCAGCCGCCGACGATCGAAGACATCGGCGAGCACTCCTCCGACGTTCGACAGGATCAGCAGTGGCCCGAGCTGCGCGAAGAAGAGGATGGCGACATACGTCTCGGAGTGCGTGAGCGTGAAGCCGTAGGCACCGAGCAGCACGTTCTGCATCCACGTCCCGATGTTCGACGCGAACATCCCCGACCAGACGATGCGGAAGCCTCGGGTTCGTAGTGCGGCCTGCGCAGTCCCGCGCACCAGCGCACGATCGCCGTCGACAAACGCGTCCGTCGCGTCCTCGGGAACGGGCTCGTGCGTCGACATTCGTGTGACCCTACGCTTCCCCACGATGACCGAGCCCGGAGATCGCAGGCGCGCCGGCCTACCGGTGGTCCACTCCGAACAGCGCGATTGGCTCCTCGAAGCCGCGGAGCCGCGATGTTCCGACATCGGCGAACCGCAGCTCTGACGCCGCACGGCACTGCCGGGCGACCTCCGCCGTCACGAGGATTCGCCCAGGCTCGGCGAACTTGACGATCCGCGCCGCGACCGTCACCTCCGGCCCGTAGTAGTCGCCATAGCCCCGCACGAGATCCCCGATCGCGATCCCGCCACGAATCTCGGGAAGTCGCGGGTCTGCCGCAACCGCGTCCCGAAGCTCGAGCGCGGCGGCGCACGCGTCCGATGCGTCGGGGAGCACGAACATCACCTCGTCTCCGATCGTCTTGACCACTCGGCCTCCTCGGGCGCCCACGAGCTCGAGTGCAACCTGTTCGAACCGTCCGATCGCAACGGCGAGCTCGTCGGGTTCGAGCATCTGCACCAGCTCGGTCGATCGCACGAGGTCGAGGAAGCCGACCGCGAGGCGAGCGGTGCTCGCCCCCGCAGCCTGCGACGCGAGGGATCGTCGAATCGCTGCCTCCACGTGGTTCGCAAAGAGCGCGTCGATCACGGTGGGCACCTGGCCGGTCAGCATTGCCGAAGCCCCCTCGAAGGCGCGGGCCCGCTCGAGCTCGGTGAGGCCGCGCTCGTCAAAATGCGCCTGAACGTTCAGACCGAAGGTCGTCATCGCGCTGTCGGCGATCGACGCGAGTGCGGCGCCGACACTGCGCGTGAAGTCGACCATCCCTTGCTCGCCGAAGACGGCCGCACCTTCCCCGAACAGACGGAACGCATCTGCGTCGGCGGCCCGAACCACCGGCTCGTCGACGCCCACCCTCGGGAGGCCGGCGGCGGCACGGACCCGCATCACGACCTCCAGGTCGATCCCGGCCAGCTCGGCAAGCTCGCGTGGCGTCACGCGGCGCGCGGCCGCACGACGGGCAAGGTCGCCGGCGAGCCCGGTGAGTCTGCCTTCGTCGAGGGCGAGCACGAGGTCGTCGGTGGTGGCCCCGCACTCGACGAGGTAGACGAGCAACTCGTGGCGTTCCTTGGCGTTCGGCGCCGAAGGGTCCAGCAAGCCGGCTGCCTCGAAGTCGAGCTCGTTCACCCCGCCACCGTAGAACGCGACCGTGCTCGGTATCGGGGCCGCCACGCCACGGGCCAGGGCCAACCGCACCCCTCGCGCCAGTCCCGGGCCTGCCCGAACCCCGGGCCGCTCGACGACCATCCCGATCACGGTGTGCCGCAGGTGCTCCTCGTCGAGTCCGAGCACCCTGACCGGATGGAAGCGCCGCTCCCCGTTCTCTCCATCGGCACGATCGGCGCGGCGCGCGCGACGAACGTCCGACTCACCCGAACCGACACGGCATCGACGCGTCGCTCAGCGGGCGTCAGATCACGGTGCATGACGGCGATCGGGTCCTGATCCAGGAGCCGGTCGCGAAAGGCACGATGCAGTGCGATCGCGCCGCCATGCTCGCCTGGCGCTACGGTCCCGTTGGTCGGGCCTCAGAGCGGGCCTCCACCGAAAGGGACGGGATGCGCATCGAAGGCTCCACGATCCTCGTCACCGGAGCATCGTCGGGGATCGGCGCGGCGCTCGCTCCGATGCTCGCTGCCGAGGGGGCGACCGTCGGCATCGTCGCGCGCCGCACGGAGCGCCTCGAAGCGGTGCTCGCTCGATGCGTGGTGAACGCGCCCAACTCGCGCTTGTGGAGCGCCGACCTCGGTGATCTCGACGCCGCCGAGCGTGTCGCGCTCGAGGCGTGGAACGCGTTCGGGTCCGTCGACTGCCTTGTCAACAACGCCGCGATCCCGAAGCGGATGCCCGTGCCCAGGCTCACGAATGACGAGATCGACACCGTGATGCGGGTGAACTTCACGTCGCCGATCCGCATGACGATGGCGCTGCTGCCCCGTTGGCTCGAACGCGATGCGGGCTGCGTCGTCAACGTCTCGTCGATGGGTGGCCGCATCGGGATCGCCCATGAAGCGGCATACTGCGCTTCGAAGTTCGCGCTTTGCGGGTGGAGCGAATCGATGGCGATCGACCTCCACGACACGAACGTCGAGGTGAAGCTCGTGCTCCCGGGTCCGATCGAGACTGAGATCTGGGACCTTCCCGACAACGACCCTGCGCTCTACGCGGGACCGTTCGTCCCGGCCGAGGAGTGCGCGCGGAGCATCGTCGACGCGATCGAAGGCGACGGCTTCGAGTACTACGCGCCGCCCGAGTTCCCCGGCGGCCTGGGACGGCAGGCCGACATGGTGATCGGCAAGACCACCAACCCCGACGCATTCATCGACATCATGGGTCAGATGGCGCGCAGCGAGCCGCGCTAGACCGCCGATACCTCGACAGGGATGCCGTTGAGAATGGCATTGCCCGAGAGCGGGTCGAGCGGCGTGCCGTCGGTCAGCACATTGCTGTTCACCCCGGGCCGTTTCTCGGCCACGGTGAGGTCGACTCCGTCGGCACCGTGCCCCCACCCGTGCGGGAGGCTCACGACGCCGGGCATGACCGAGTCGGTGACCTCCACCGGAGCATCGACCGCGCCGACACGCGACGAAACGCGCGCCGCGGCACCGTCGACGAGACCGAGTCGCGCCGCGTCGTGGGGATGCACATGGAGCGTGCACCGTTCCTTGCCCTTCACCAGGACCTCGAGGTTGTGCATCCACGAGTTGTTCGAGCGGAGGTCCCGACGCCCGACGAGCACGATGCCCGGTGGGGCCTGGGGATCGGTGCCGCCGGCGAGCGACGCACGGAGCCGCTCCACGTCGCCGACCATCGGCGCCGGCGCGAGCTCGATCTTGCCGCTCACGGTCCGCAGCATCTCGGGGATACGCGGCTGAAGCGGGCCGAGATCGACTCCGTGGGGGTTGGTCTCGAGCATCGCGAGCGAGAGGCCCTCGCCGCCCGTGAATCCGTCGCCGTAGGGCCCGGTGCGCAACATCAGGTCGAGGATGCGCTCGGGGCCGCGGCGGGGTGCGAGCGCGGCATGGAGTTCGGCGGGGTCACGCCCCTCGACGTTGGAGCCCGAACGACGAACGGCCTTCTCGACGAGCCCGCTCACGACAAAGTCGTCGAGCGCGTATGGATCGGCCGCGGCGCCCTGGCCCGCGAAGATGTTCGCGAGGCGCAGCATGATCTCCCACTCGTGCATCTCTTGAGGCTCGAGCTCGACGAGCGGTGGGGAGTAGTTCGCGATGTTGCGGATCGAGAGCTGGTAGAAGGCCAGGTCGTAGTGCCCGCGGGCGAGGAGCGACGGTGCCGGCAGGATCACGTCGGCCCACCGCGTCGTCTCGTTCTTGTAGATGTCGATGCTCACCATGAAGTCGAGGGATTCGAGGGCGAGCGCGAGTCGCGCACTGTCGGGTGTCGAGACCGCCGGGTTGCCCGCGATCGTGATGAGCGCCCGCACCCGCGCGTCGCCGGGCGTTTCGATCTCCTCGGCCAGGCACGCCACCGGGTACTCGCCGTAGGTCTCGGGGAGGCCGCGCACCCGGCTGTGCCGGCGTCCGAAGCGCACGCCACGCCCACCACCACTCGCCGTGGCGCTACCTGTGTTGGAGCTCCCGGCGGCCGGGTTCGCGAACATCACGCCACCCTCGCGATCGAGGTTCCCCGTGAGCACGTTCAGGACGTCGACGAGCCACGAAGCCAACGTGCCGAACTCCTGCGTGCACGTCCCGATGCGCCCGTAGACCGCGGCCCTCGGAGCGGCGGCGAGCTCACGCGCCGTTCGGCGGATGGTGTCCGCGTCGATCCCGCAGATCGGCGAGACGATCTCCGGAGCGAAGTCGCGCGCGAGCGCCACCACCTCGTCGACGCCCGCCACGTGCTCAGAGACATCGCCGAGCGTGACGAGGTTCTCGCTGACGATGACCTGCACCAGCCCGAACAGGAAGTGCGCGTCGGTCGCCGGGCGGATGAAGAGGTGCTCGTCGGCCTCGTCGGCCGTCTTCGTGCGCCGCGGATCGACCACGACGAACTTTCCGCCTCGTGCCCGCAACGCCCGGAGGCGGCCTGGGAGATCCGGAGCCGTCCAGAGGCTGCCGTTCGAGGCGAACGGGTTCGCTCCCAGGATGAGGAGGTAGTCGGTGCGATCGATGTCGGGCAGCGGGATCGACAGCGACGTGCCGAACATCAGGCCGGCTGACACCTGCTTGGGAACCTGGTCGACGGAGCTCGCCGAGAAGAGGTTCGTGCTCCCGAGCGCCTGCATCAGCACGCGGTTGTAGATGAGCCCTGCGAGACCGTGCACGCTGGGGTTGCCGGCGTACACGGCGACGGCGTCTCGACCGTGCCGTTCGATGATCGGGGTGATGCCCGCCTCGATCACCGCGAAGGCTTCGTCCCACTCGACTGCTTCCCAGTGGTCGTCGCCGTCGGTGCTCCGGCGACGCACGAGCGGAGCGCGCAATCGGTCGGGATCGGCTTCCAGCGCCCGGATTGCCGTTCCCTTGGGGCAGATGAAGCCGTGGCTGAACACGTCGTCGCGGTCACCTCGCACGAGCGTGATCTCGCGACCGTCCAGGTGCAGCTCGAGGCCACAGGTGGCTTCACAGAACGGGCAGGTGCGGTACTCGATCCTGGTCGGCATGCCCGCAGGCTACGCCTCGCGTTCTCGGGCCGCGTATGGTGTGCCGTCACGATGCCCGAGGACGCATGACTGATCGCCTGTACTTCCGTCAGCTGCTGGCTGGGCGCGACTTCGCCACCGGCGATCCGATCGCACGCCAGATGGTGAACTTCGTGTATCTCATCGGAGATCGCGAGACGGGCGAGGTGGTGGCCGTCGACCCGGCCTACGGGATCCGGGAGCTCGTCGAGCTCGTCGGAATCGACGGTCTCACGCTGACGGGCGTGCTCGCGACGCACTGGCATCCCGATCACGTCGGCGGCGACCTCATGGGGTACAGCATCGAGGGCATCCGTGAGCTCGCGGGCAGGGCCGACATCAGCGCCACGGTGCACGTGCACCGTGAGGAAGCCGAATGGGTCAAGCGTTCGACCGGCGTGTCGGACTCGGACCTCACGGTCCACGACAGCGGCGACATCGTCACCGTCGGCGACATCCCGATCACGCTGATGCACACACCCGGCCACACCCCGGGCAGCCAGTGCTTCCTCGTCGACGGGAAGCTCGTCGCGGGAGACACCCTCTTCCTCGAGGGATGCGGGCGCACCGACCTGCCGGGCGCGGATTCCGACCAGATGTACGAGAGCCTCACGCAGCGTCTGGCGATCGTGCCCGACGACACCGTCCTCTATCCCGGGCACCTGTACTCACCGGAGCCGTTCGCGAGCATGGGTGCCACGCGCCGACACAACTACGTGTTCCGCGTCCCCGGTCTCGAGCAGTGGCGCATGTTGATGGGCGTGGACGGCTGAGCGCGGAACGGCTGCGTCTCGCCGCGGGACCGATCGACTCCGAGATCGGCGCGTCGCTCGTGCTCGAGCTCCTCCAGGAACTCGAGGAGCGTTACGGCGGTCCTGACCCCGACGAGCCGTCGCCCGGCGACCTCGCGCCGCCGCACGGGATCTTCTTCATCGCCTGGCTCGACGACGAACCGGCGGGTTGCGGTGGCTTGCGTCGATACGCCGACGGGATCGGCGAGATCAAGCGCATGTACACGCGACCCCAGGCCCGGCGATCGGGCGTCGGTCGGACCGTGCTCGCGGCCGTTGAGCAATGTGCACGCGAGCTCGCCTACGCGCGCCTCGTCCTCGAGACCGGCACGAAGCAACCCGAGGCGATCGAGATGTACCGATCGGTCGGCTACGAGCTCACCGAGTCCTACGGGCAGTACCGCGACTACCCCGACTCCCGGTGCTTCACGAAGCTGCTGATCTGAACCGGCCGGACTGCGGCCAGGTCAGGCCGGATCGAAGATCACCGGGAGCTCGACCGGGCCCCGGAACGCGAGGCCCTCGATCGTCACGGGCTCGGCCTCGGGGTCCAGACGCAGGTTCGGGAGACGATCGAGGATCGCGCTCAGCCCGACGCGCAGCTCGAGCCGCGCCAGGTGCATCCCGAGGCACTGGTGCTGGCCGGTGCCGAAGGCCATGTGGTTCTGCGCCGGTCGGTCGAGGTCGAACTCCTCGGCCCTGGCGTAACGCGTCTCGTCATGGTTCGCCGACGCCGTGATGACCGCGACCGGCGAGCCAGCAGAGATCGGGCATCCGGCGACCTCGGTGTCGGTCGTCGCGACGCGACTCACCTGCGTGACGGAGGACTCCCATCGCAGTGTCTCCTCGATGAGTCCAGGAAGCAGCGCTCGATCGGCGACCACACGCCGCATCACGTCGGGCTGGGTGAGCAGGGCCGCGAGCGCGTTGCCCATCACCCGGAAGGTCGTCTCCGCGCCCGCGGGCAAGAGGAGCCGAAGGAAGCCGTAGATCTTCTCGTCGGTCAAGCGCTCGCCGTCGATCTCCGCGTGCACGAGATCGCTGAGCAGATCGTTTTGTGGGTGGTCGCGTCGGGTGGCAACCAGCGGCTCGAGATACGCGCGCATCGCCCGCGACGCGGCCATCCCGACGTCGGGGTGCAACGGACCCGTGTTGATCTGCTCCGACCACTCGTGGAACTGCTGGCTGTCCGCGACCGGGACACCGACGATCGCGCAGATCACTCGAACGGGGTAGCGGCTCGTGATGTCGCGCACGAGGTCGGCGCGCCCGAGCGGCGCGATCTCGTCGAGGAACTCGGTGATCGCCGGCTCGATTGCCGTCGCACCCCACCGTTCGAGCTGCGAAGCACGGAATGCGTGGGCGACGAGGTTCCGGTACGCGCGGTGCTCCTTCCCGTCCATCGCGAGGATCAACTCGCCCATGTACTGGCCGATGTGCTCCGCGTTGATCGACGACGAGAATGTCTGCCCGTCGCGCAGGACGCTCTCGACATCGTTCCACCGGGTGATCTGGTACGAGGACCGCTCCGGCGTCCCCATCATCGACCCGTCGGTCTCGATCACCGGACACTGCTCACGGGCGCGGGCCCACTGCGGGTACGGCTGACCGGTGACGAAGTCGACCTCCTCGTACTCGAAGGCGGGCGCGTCCTGGGTCACGCCGGTTCCCCCTATCCATGACGGCGGTCGATGACGGCGGTCGATGACGCCGGTGAGGACGCCGGTCGAGCGCGATTGCTGACACGGTAGTCAGGTTCGGGAAGGGACCGCTAGCCTCGCGCCGTGGCACCGCACGGCGTCGACCCCTTTGCCGAGACCGAGGATCAGCAAGCCCTGCGCGCGCTGGCTCGTGACGTTGCCGAACGCGACCTCGCGCCGAACGCCCGACACTGGGACGAGACCGAGGAGTTCCCCCAGGGCTCCTGGGACGCGATCCGAAAGGCCGACCTCTTCGGCATCACCGTCGACGAGCGCTACGGCGGCATGGGGATGGGCGACGTCGAAGCCGCGATCGTCCTCGAAGAGCTCGCTCGCTACGACGTCTCGAGCGCGATCCTCGCCCAGCTCACCTTCAACGGCCCGCCCCGCGCGATCCAGCACCTGGGGAACGACGCGATGAAGCAACGGTGGCTCCCGATGGCCGCGAGCGGTGAAGCGCTGTTCAGCATCGGCATCAGCGAGACCGAAGCCGGCTCCGCGGTCACGCACATGCGGGCGCGCCTCTCGCGAGACGGGCCGCCGGGCCCTGGCGGACAGGCGTACCGCCTCAACGGGTACAAGAACTACGTGACGGGAGGCCACAAGGCGCGCTGCTGTCTCGTCTGGTGCCGGTTCCCCGACAGTGAGGGAGCGAAGGGCATCGGGGCGGTGCTCGTCGACCTCGAGGCGGACGGGGCTTCGGTGCAGGGCACCCACGTGAAGATGGGGCTGCGGGGCACGAGTGAAGCCGAGCTGGCCTTCGACGACGTCCGCATCGAGCCCGAAGACGTGCTCCTCCCCGGCGACCCGTCGAACAGCGACGCGTTCAAGACGCTGATTTCCCACATCAACCATGAACGCTGCGGGAACGCAGCGATGTGCATCGGCGCCGCGCAGGGTTCGCTCGAGTACGCCGTCCGCTACATGAACGAGCGCACGATCGGCGGACGACCGCTCGCCGAGCTGCAGGGGCTCCAGTGGAAGATCGCCGACATGGCGACGCAGCTCGAAGGTGCGCGCATGCTCCTCCAGCGGGCACTGCGGCTCGCCGGACCACACGGCACTCCCCCGGCGCTCGAGACGGCGATGGCCAAGGCGGCCGCCAACCTCGCCGCGAAGTTCGTCTGCGACGAGTCGATCCAGCTCCTGGGCGGCTACGGCTACTCCCGCGAGTTCCCGGTCGAGCGCGCGTACCGCGACATCCGCGGGCTGTGCATCGGTGCCGGCACCGTCGAGATCCAACGCAACTTCATCGGCTCCCAGGTCCTCCGGGGCGCAACGACGTCGAGCACGGGTTGGCGCAACCCGCTCCTGTAGCGCGTGGGTGCCGACGATTGGCGGCGCTGAGCGTGTCCCCCCACCGTGGCCGCGACGCCAGAGTCGGTCGATGACGCACCTCTGTCCCACCTACCGGCATCCGGAAGCCAGCGCGTACCGAGCCGCCGGCGGCGCGTGGGACCTCCCATCACTCGATGCGCTCCTCTCGGACGCACTGCACCGGGCCGACGGCGACCTGCTGGTCGACGCCACTGCCGGGGTTCGCCTCGATCGACTCGCGCTTGGGTCCACCGTCGACGCGCTCGCCGGCGCCTTGCGCGCCGAGGGGGTACGACGCGGTGACGTCGTTGCGTGGCAGGCCCCCAACTGGTGGGAAGTCGTCGTGCTCTACCGGGCATGTTGGCGCCTCGGCGCGATCGCCGGCCCACTCCATCATCTTGCCGGACCGGCTGACGTCGAGCGCATGCTCGCGATCCTCGACCCGCGCGTCTATCTGGGCATCACCGACGTGCGCGGGCCACGAGCGCGGTTCACCCGGCTGGTCGACCGTGGTGCTCCATTCACCCTGTCCGCGGCGCGCCCGAGCGACCTTGCGGTCGTCCTGTTCACGTCGGGCTCGACCGGCGGCCCCAAGGCGGCGCTGCACACTCAGCGCGGTCTTGCGTACAAGGCGGGGGTGATGGCCGCGGCCCACCAGCTCGGTCCCCATGACGCGATCCTCATGCCGGCCCCGTTGGCCCACATCTCGGGATTGCTCAACGCCGTGCTGATTCCCGGCATTGTGCCCATGCGCGCCGAAGTGATGGCGAAGTGGGACCCCGAAGACGCACTCGCCACGATCGAGCGCGAGCACATCACGTTCATGATCGGTCCTCCGACCTTCTTCGTCGCAGTGATGGCCGCGCCTGGGTTTCGGACGCAACGAGTCGACACCCTGCGGCTCGTGTCAAGTGGTGGTGCTGGTGTGACCCCGGCGTTCGTCGAGGAAGCAACCGAGCGCCTCGCCTGCCGGGTCAAGCGCACCTACGGGTCGACCGAGGCACCCACGATCACCACGAGCACACCCGGCGACAGCGGCGTGCGAGCCCGCGAGACCGACGGGCGGGCGACGGGCGTGGCGCGCCTGCGCATCAGCGACCCGGTCACCGGACGGGAGCGCCCGACCGGCGAGGTGGGCGAGCTCTGGTTGCGCGGCCCGGAGCTGTTCGCCGGCTACTCCGATCGCGAGGAGACCAGGAACGCGATTGCGCGCGGATGGTTCCGCACCGGAGATCTCGCGACCGTCGATGGCGATGGATGGCTCACGATCGTCGGGCGCATCAAGGACATCATCATCCGCGCCGGCGAGAACATCGCCGCGGCCGAGATCGAGGGCGTGCTCGAAGCCCACCCCGACATCCGGGAGGCGGTCGCGGTCGGCCAGCCCGATGAGCGACTGGGCGAGCGGATCTGCGCGTTCGTCGTCGCGTCGGCACCGTTCGACCTCGAAGCGTGTCGCGGGTGGTTCGAGGAGCGCGGTATCGCCAAGTACAAGACTCCGGAGCGCGTCGTACAGCTCGACGAGCTCCCGCTCCTCGCCGCGGGCAAGGCCGATCGCGCCGCGCTCCGAGCTCGCGCCGCGGCGACGTAGGAGCCGACCAGGACCCGCGGCAGGATGGGGCGCGCCCGATCAGGTGTCGGGGGCCTCACCCACCCGGGAGGTACACCGAGACGATCTGCTCGGTGACGACGGGATCACCCGTCGCGGCGTCGCGCCACCGGGTCTGCAGGATCGTCATCTGCATCACGCCGCGTCGCCCTTCCTTCGCGAACGACTTTGAGACGCGCATCCGTCCCTCGAGCACGTCGCCCACGACGGGCTGGCGGTGGTACTCGAAGTGCTGCTCGCCGTGGAGGTAGAGCCCGGCGTCCGACGCGCTGTCGGTCGGCAGTGCAGAATCAGCCGGAGCGAGCGAACCCGACCCACCCTCGGGTTGGAGGTCCGGGAACGTCGCGCCGTGGGTCATCACGAACGTGAACGTCGGAGGCACGGGGACCGCGTCGAATCCCGCGTCGTGAGCTGCCCGCTCGGACGAGTACACCGGGTTGCGATCCTTGAGGGCACGGGCGAACAACCACACGGGCGCGGCGTCGATGCGCACCCGCACCGGCGGCCCCCATTCGCCGAACACCGGCTCCGGATCCGTCGAAGCTCCCACGTTCAGATGACGCTCTCTCCGGCTTCGACGCGCGGCCGGAGGAGCGCCGCGAGCCGTTCGCGGTGAAACGACGCGTCCCCGAACGACAGCTGGTCGAGCTGTGCCCGCTTCAGGAAGAGGTGCAAGTCGTGCTCCCATGTGAACCCGATCCCACCGTGCACCTGGAGTGCGGACGCCATCACCCGCTTCGACGCGTCGGCGCACCACACCTTGGCCGTGGACGCCGCGATCGAGGCTTCGGGATCTCCGGCCGCCAGGCACCACGCGGCCCAGTAGGTCGTCGACCGCATCCCCTCGACATCCACGAGCATGTCGGCACACCGGTGCTTCACGGCCTGGAAACTGCCGATCGGGCGGCCGAACTGCACCCGGTCCTTGGCGTACTCGACGGAGAGGTCCAGGACGCGCAACGCAGCGCCGAGCATCTCCGCGCAGGCCGCGACCGCGCCGTAGTCGACCACGCGCTCCACCGCCTCGACCCCGCCCACGCGAGCTGCCGGCGTGGCATCGAGGCGCAGCCAACCCAGTTCGCGAGTCCGGTCCATCGCCGACTCGCGCTCGGGACGACCCCATGCGCCGAGATCGGTCGCAAACACACCGGGGCCCTCGTCGGTGGCGGCAACGACGACAGCGACCGAGGCGCTCGGCGCGTACAACGTCGGATCCGGGCGCCCGGTCAACGCCCACCTCTCACCGCCTGGATCGTCGCCGATCCTCTGGGCACTGACTGCGTCGGCGCTCCGACTCCAGGCCACGCAGCCGATGCCGCCGTCGATCAGTCGGCCGGCAAGCTCGGTCGCGCCGCCTGCCGCGAGCGAGTCGAGCGCCAGCATCGTCGACGCGAACGGCGCAGGTGCCGCGTGCCCACCGACCTCTTCGAGCAGCACTGCGATCTCGACCGGGCCGAGCCCGAGCCCGCCGTCGGCTTCGGGACGCGCGACCACCGGCCAGCCCTGCTCGCACATCGCTGCCCAGAGCGCCAGATCGAGACCACCGCCTGCGTCGACCACGACCCGGACCCGCGTGGGCGACGCCAGCCCGTCGAGCAGCTCGCGCGCCCCATCCCGGAGCGCGACCTGATCATCAGAGAGATCGAAATCCACCTCTAGCGCTCCGCTCCCGCTCCGCCACCTCGGCTGTGCCTCATCCGCTCCCCTCGCGTCGCCTCTCGGACCTGAACCTACCGGACGGCTCGGAGAGGGTGAGAGGCGGCCGCTACGCTGCGATCATCTCGAGCGAAGAGGAGCGGCCCCGGTGAGCGAGCAGCCTGCCATCTTGCGATTCGGCGAGAAGGAGGTCGAGCTTCCCGTCGTGCGCGGCACCGAAGGTGAGCTCGGCGCGAACATCGCCAAGCTCCGCGCACAGACCGGGATCGTCACGCTCGACAACGGGTTCCTGAATACCGGCTCCTGCGAGTCGGCGATCACGTTCATCGATGGCGAAGCGGGCATCCTGCGCTATCGCGGGATCCCGATCGAACAGCTCGTGTCGGGCCACAAGGCGTCGTTCCTCGAGACGTCGTATCTGCTCATCTACGGCGACCTTCCCACCCGTGACGAGCTCGACGAGTTCCGGTACGCGATCCGCAAGCACACGCTGGTGCATGAGGACGTGAAGCGCTTCTTCGACGGATTCCCCAAGGACGCACACCCGATGGCGACGTTGTCGTCCGCCATCACTGCGCTCTCGACCTTCTACCAAGACAGCCTCGACCCGAAGGACCCGGCCGAAGCCGAGCTGTCGATCATCCGGTTGATGGCCAAGCTCCCCACGATCGCGGCGTACGCGTACAAGAAGTCGGTCGGCCAACCGTTCGTCTACCCGAACAACAACCTCGACCTCATCGAGAACTTCCTCACGATGATGTTCGCGCTCCCCTCAGAGCCGTACGAGGTGAGCCCCACGGTCGTCAAGGCACTGAAGGTCCTCCTGATCCTGCACGCCGACCACGAGCAGAACTGCTCGACGTCGACGGTGCGGCTCGTCGGCTCGAGCCAGGTCAACATCTACGCCGCGATCGCGGCTGGCATCAATGCACTCTGGGGCCCACTGCACGGTGGCGCGAACCAGGCTGTCATCGAGATGCTCGAGTCGATCCGCGCCGGGGGTAGCAACCTCAACGTGTTCGTCGAGCGAGCCAAGGACCCCGACGACGCGTTCCGGCTGTCGGGCTTCGGCCACCGCGTCTACAAGAACTACGACCCTCGGGCTCGCATCCTCAAGACGATCGCCGACGAGGTGATCGACGAGATGGGTCAGCGCGACGAGCTCCTCGATCTCGCGAAGCAACTCGAGGACGTGGCGCTCGCCGACGAGTTCTTCATCGAGCGCAAGCTCTACCCGAACGTCGACTTCTACTCCGGTCTCATCTACCGCGCGATGGGCTTCCCCACCGACATGTTCACCGTGCTCTTCGCCATGGGTCGACTCCCCGGCTGGCTCGCGCACTGGAAGGAGATGATCGCGAGCCCCGCGACCAAGATCGGGCGGCCGCGCCAGATCTACGTTGGCCCGCCCGAGCGGCCGTACGTGCCGGTCGACGAGCGCTCCTGAGCACCCGAAAGCCTGAGCACCCGGCGTGAACCTCGAGCCCAGCGCCGGTGAGGCTGCCCTGCGCGCTGACGTCCGTGGCTGGCTCCACGAGCACCTGCCCTGGGAGTACGGGCGGGGTCTCCCCCCCCGGTTCGAGGATCTCGCCGACGAGGTCGCGTTCGGGCGTGAGTGGCAAGCGAAGCTTGCCGGTGGTCGCTGGGTCGGTGTGCCCTGGCCCGAGGAATACGGCGGGCGCGGTGCGGGACCGGTCGAGCACTTCATCGTCACCGAAGAACTGGCACGCGCACGCGCGCCGGAGCTGGTCGGCCGCATCGGTATCAACCTCGTCGGACCGACCCTGCTCGCGCACGGAACGCCGGAGCAGAAGGAGCAGTGGCTCCCACGGATCCTCCCGGCCGAGCACCTCTGGTGCCAGCTCTTCAGCGAACCGGGCGCAGGGAGCGACCTCGCGGCGGTCACGACACGCGCGGTGCCGACGACGACCGCCGACGGCGCCGAAGGGTGGGTGCTCGACGGCCAGAAGGTCTGGACCAGCTACGCGCAGTTCGCCGATTGGGGTCTGTGTCTCGCGCGCACGAACCCCGACGTTGCGAAGCAGCACGGCATCACGGCCCTCGCCGTCGACATGCGCGCCCCCGGCGTCGATGTCCGTCCGTTGCGCCAGATCACCGACGAGACCGAGTTCAACGAGGTCTTCTTCGACGGAGTCATCATCCCCGATGCGCAGCGCATCGGACCCGTCGACGAGGGCTGGCGCGTCGCGAACTCCACCCTCACGCACGAGCGCGGCATCAACCCCCGCCAGCTCGTCATCCACGTGCAGCTCGTGGAGGAGCTGCTCCGTCTCGCGCTCGAGTCGGGAGCGTTCGACGACGACCGGCTCCGGCCCCGCCTCGCGCAGGCGGCCGTCGAGGTGCGGCTCTTCCAGCTCCACAACTGGCGGACGCTCTCACGCCTGGCGAAGGGTCAGGCGCCCGGCCCCGAAGGCAGCGCACTCAAGCTGTACTGGAGCGAGATGAGCAAGCGCCTGCACGACACCGTGATGGCCGTGCTCGGCCCAGCCGCGCCGCTCTGGCACGGTGCCGACGAGAACCCGGGCGACGGCACGTGGCAGCGCTCGTGGCTCTACTACCAGGCGTCGTCGATCTGGGCCGGCACCAACGAGATCCAGCGCAACATCTTGAGTGAGCGCGTGCTCGGCATGCCGCGTGAGCCCAAACGCGCCTCGTAGCCCGACCGCGTTCGACACCGGAGCGTCAAGACGCCGCCTCGTCGGATGGGGCCTGCAGGCCCCAGGTCTCGTCACCGTCGTCCATGGCCTCACAGTTCCTGTGGGTGACGAGGCCGTCGTGCTCGGGGCCGAGGTTGCCCGACGTCCCAGGAGGTCGGGCGATGCGGCTCTCGTCCTCGACGGTGTCGTGTCGTGCGAGCACGGGTCGCTGGCGCGAATCGTGCCGGCGTGGTCGCGTTCGGCGGGAATGCGTGCGTGAACAAGCCTTGACGATGACGCGTCTGGATCGGGCGGGGCCGGACCGTCGCGCTCTGGGCCGCGCCGTGTCACCGCAACGCGTACGCTGACATCGATGTCAGTTCCTGGCGAGTTCGAGGCGATCCGCTACGAGGTCGACGGACCGGTCGCGACCCTGACGCTGGACCGACCCGACGCGGCCAACGCCCAGAGCACACGAATGCTCGAGGAGCTCGACGCGGCCCTCGACCTCGCCGACGCCGACGAAGCGGTACGGGTGGTGATCGTCGCAGGCGAAGGCAAGCACTTCTCCGCCGGCCACGACCTCAAGGAGATCCTCGCCGGCACCACCGAGTGGGCGCGGATGCGCGACACGGCCGAAGGCAAGCTCCGTCACGAGCAGGTCATGTACTGGGACAAGTGCATCCGTCTGCGCGACTTCCGCAAGCCGACGATCGCAGCCGTGCAGGGTGCATGCGCGGCCGGCGGACTCATGCTTGCGTCGATGTGTGACCTCATCGTCGCAGCCGACGACGCGCGTTTCTCCAACCCGGTCGCTCGCATGACCGGCGTCGGTGTCGAGCTCCTCATCGAGCCGTGGGAGCTCGGGCCGCGCAAGGCCAAGGAGTTCCTCCTCTGCGCGACGACGATCGAGGCGGCGGAAGCCGAGCGCCTCGGTCTGGTCAACCGTGTCGTCCCGCGCGCCGACCTCGCAGCGGCGGCCCGGGACATGGCCGAGCAGGTCGCGCTCGTCCCACCGGTCACCGCCCAGGCGATCAAGGACACGATCAACCACATGATCGACGGTCAGGGACAGCGCGAGTCGTGGCGCTATCACTTCATGGTGCATCAGTTCGTGAGCAATAGCGCCACCGCGCTCGCAGCGACCGACGCCCGTAAAGAGGGTGGTATGGGCGCGGTGAAGCGCGAACAGGCAGGCGAGTGACCCGACCTCTCGACGGTCTACGCGTGCTCGATCTCGGCACGCGGATCGCGGCGCCGTTCTGCGCCGGCTTGCTCGGCGAGCAGGGTGCCGAGGTGATCAAGATCGAGCAGCCGGGCTCCGGCGACTTCATGCGTGAGATCGGTCCCTTCGCGCCGGCAGCTGACGGCAGCGACTACTCGTTGTTCTGGGCCGTCGAGGGCCGTGGCCGCCAGAGCGTCACGCTCGACCTACGACGCCGCGAAGGCCAGGACCTGTTCCGCCGGCTCGCAGCCACCGCCGACGTCGTTGTCGAGAACTTCCGCCCGGGAACGCTCGAACGCTGGCACATCGCACCGGGTGACCTCCCCGATCACCTCGTCACCGTGCGGATCAGCAGCTTCGGCCAGGACGGACCCAACGCCCCGCGCCCCGGGCTCGACCGCGTCGGCATCGGGTACGGCGGGCTCCTGCACCTGACCGGGTACCCCGACCGCCCACCCGTGCGGGTCGGCGTGACGATCTCGGACTACCTCACCGGGATCTTCGCCGCCCAAGCGGCAACTGCTGCGCTGTACGCGCGCGACGCGCGCGGTGGTTCCGGCGCTGTGATCGACGCGGCGCTCTACGGCGCGGCCTTGCGCATCCTCGAGTGGACGCTGGCGGCATACGACAAGCTCGGCGTCGTTCGCGGTCGCGAGGGCAACCGCCTGACGAACTCCGCGCCGCTCGACAACTACCCCACCGCGGACGGCAAGTTCGTGTGCATCGTCGCGGGCTCCGACGCGAACTTCGCCCGCCTCTGCACGGCGATGGATCGGCCCGACCTTGTCGGCGACGCGAGGTTCGCCCGGCTGGCCGACCGGGCCGCGCGCGGTGACGAGATCAACGGGATCGTCGCCGACTGGACGACAACCCTGTCCGCCACCGAGATCGAGGACCGCTGTGTCGCGAACGACGTCCCCGTCGCAACCGCGTACACCGCGGCGGACATCTTCGCTGACGCGCACATCGCGGCCCGCGGCGACCTGATCAGCATCGACGACCCGGTCGTCGGACCGCTGCGCCAGCAGGCGCCGTTTCCGCGCACCGTCGGCGAAGCCCTCGAAGCGCCGGCCGGAGCACCGCGGCTCGGTGAGCACACGCGCTCGGTGCTGGGCGGCGTGCTCGGATTGTCCGACACCGAGCTCGACGAGCTCGCGGCAGCGGGGGTCGTGTGAGCACGGGCGCCGAGGCCGGTGCCGGGCGACGCCCGGTGCACGACGGCCTGTTCGGCGAGAACGGGCCGGGCGACGCGTACCTCCTCGGCGGGCGCTGCGAAGCGTGTGGCCGGGTGCAGTTCCCGATGGCCGCGACCTGCCCGGCCTGCGGCGCCGACACCATCATCGAGGTCCGGCTGTCCGACCATGGAACGCTCTGGGGCTGGACCGCGATCACCGCTCCCCCGCCCGGCTCTCTCGGTGACGTCCCGTTCGGCTTCGGCGTCGTCGAGCTGCCCGAGGGCCTGCGGGTCATCACGAGGTTGGAGGAGGCGGACCCGGCACGCCTCTCGTTCGGCATGCCGATGACCCTCGTACTCACCGAGCTCGGCCCCGATCCCGACCCCGACGGAGACGGCGAGATCGTCACCAGCTACTCGTTCACGCCCACCCAGGCACCGGGGGGGGTCGCGTCATGACTCCGAGAGTCGCGATCGCCGGTACGGGGCTGCACCCGTTCGGTCGCTTCGACGGGACGACCGTGACCGACATGGGCGTGGCCGCGGTGCGCAGAGCCCTCGCCGAAGCGGACAACCCGACATTCCAGGCCGCCTTCTGCGCAACCGTGTACTCGGGCGTCGCAGCCGGGCACAAGGTGCTCGGCGCGCTCGGGCTCACCGGGGTCCCCATCGTCGACATCGAAGCCGGCTGCGCGAGCGGTGGCGCCGCGCTGATGCTTGGCGCGAGTGCGATCCGCGCCGGGCAGTACGAAACGGTGCTCGTGTTCGGCATCGAGAAGATGCCCCGGGGCATCATCCGATCCTCCTTCTTCGAGCCGTGGCGCGAGCAGGCCGGCCTCGCCGCGACGCCCGCGTACTTCGCCCTTCGTGCCCAGCGACTCATGCGCGAGTCGGGGATCACCAAGGAGCAGCTCGCCCGTGTCGTCGTGAAGAACCGGGCGAACGGCGTCGAGAACCCGAACGCGATGTTCCGCAAGCCGACCACCGTCGACGACGTGCTCGCGTCGCGCCTCGTCTGTGAGCCACTGCACCTCTTCATGCTGTGCTCTCCCAACGAGGGGGCGGCGGCCATCGTCCTGCGACGCGCCGACCTCGCCGGGCCCACCGCACCGACCTTGGCCGCCGCGGTTCTGCGCTCGCACCTGCCGGGCTCGGTCCTCGGCGAGGCGACCCCCATGAGCGGCATCCCCGACGAGGACATCACCCCTCCGAGCACCCTCGCGGCGACGGACGCGTACGAGGAAGCCGGGGTCGGGCCCAGCGATCTCGATCTCGTCGAGTGCCAGGACACCGACGCTGCTCGTGAAGTGCTCGCCTACGAGGAGCTCGGGCTCTGCGCCAGGGGTGAGTCCGCCCGCCTGGTCGACGACGGCACCACCGCGCTCGGAGGTGCGCTCCCGGTCAACATGAGCGGCGGCTTGCTCTCGAAGGGCGAACCTCTCGGTGCGTCGGCCGTCGCCCAGGTGGTCGAGCTCGCCGACCAGCTGCGCGACCGCGCGGGGCCTCGTCAGGTGCAAGGCGCCCGCACCGGCCTCGCCCACACCGTCGGGCGAGGGGCGAACGCCGCGGTCGTCATCGTCACCCGCTGATCCCGAGTCCTACCCCGCGCCCACGCGCGAGTTGTAGTCGCCGATCGCGGTGGTGGCCTCCTGCTGAGCCTGCTTGATCGCGGCCTTCGGGGTCTGGCCCTGCGTGAGCATCCGCACGAAGCCGTCGCGCACCGCGGCGCGCACACCCTGATAAGCACCGATCACGGAACCTTGGGTCGTCGCGTTATCGGGGCCGGCCGAGAGCTGGTCGTAGGGCACCTTGAGGAACGGCCGCGCCGCCCACAGTGCCTGCAGGGCCGGGTCCTGCAGCGACGACCGCCGGATGGGGATGTAGCCGCCCTGGCTGCTCACCGTGAGCGACGCGATCTGGGCCGGGTCGTCGAGGAACTTGATGAGCTCCCAGGCGGCAGCCTTCTTCTTCGGCTCGGTCGCCTTGGGGATCCACAGCGAGCCGTCGCCTACCGGGACGCCACCGCCCGGCTTCAGCGCCGGCAGCGGCCACACGCTCAGCTCGACGCCGGGGAACTGGCCGGTGCTGAGCACGCCGTAGGCCGGTCCGAGCACGCTCGACGCGTCGATGGTGATCGCCGCATTGCCGTTCGCGATGGCGAAGAGGTGATCGGTGCCGCCCAGGGTCGCTCCGGTGTTCAGCGCCAGCCCGTCGTCGACCATGGTCTTCCACCACGTCCAGATCTTCTGCCCACCCGGGCTCGCGAGCACCGACGCCGTCGCTCGAGCCTTGCGGCCGTTGCCGTTGTTCACGTACTGCAGTCCGGACTTCGCGTAGAGGTACTCGACGACGTACGGGAAGATCGGCAGCGACACGCCGGCCTTCGCCGCGCCGGAGTCCACGACCTTCTGCGCGTAGGCGCGCAGCTGCTCGAACGTCGAGGGCGCCTTCGCCGGGTCGATCCCGGCCTTCACGACCGCAGTCTTGTTGAAGAGCACGATCGGGTTCGAGACGACCCACGGCATGCCTTGGAGCTCGCCGTTGATCGTGTAGTACGAGGTCGCGCGAGGCAGGAAGTCCTTCAGCGAGTACTTGTCGGCCTTCACGCACGCAGCGATCGGGACCGTGCTCCGGCTGTCGACGAGCTGCTGGACCGTCGTCTCCTCGAACTGCGCGAGATCGGGCAGGTCGCCGGTGGTGAGACCGGCCGTGTACTTCTGGAAGAGGTCGGTGTACTGGGTCTGATTGACGAGCTTGACCGTGATGTTCGGGTGGGTGGCCTCGAACTTGCTGATCAGACCCTGGAGCACCTTCTCGTTCTCGGCGGTGAGCACGTGCCAGAAGGTGAGCTCGACCTTGTCGTTCGGACCGAGCGCCTTCACGGGGCACGCCGAGCCCGCGGCACGCCCCACGGATGCCCCGGCGAGCGCGACCGGAAGCGCTGCGAACGCCAGCGCCGCGACCACGACGAGGGCGATCATCCCCCGACGACCTGCTCCGGAACGACGAACGGTCGGGCTCACAGGTACCTCCCCCGGGTGCCGCAATGGCGGCTCCACGAGAACGTATCCAGCGGCCCGACCGCGTCGGTAGTGCCGAAGGACCCTATTCGCCGATGCGCTCGGCCGAGGCGCGTCAGCCGCCGACCCGGGTGTTGTACTCCTGCATCGCCGAGTTCGCGTTCGACTTGGCGGCGCCGAGTGCCGCCTTGGGCTTGACCCCCTGGGTGAACATCGACTTCTCGGCCGTGATCACCGCGTCACGCACGCCCTTGTAGGCGCCGATGACGGGGCCCGACGTGGCCACGTTGTTGACGCCCGTGACCAGCTGGTCGTAGGCGACCTTGTAGCCCGGGTTCTTCGCCCACAGCTGCTGCACCTCGGGCGTCTTCGTCGCGGCCTCCACGATCGGGACGTAGCCGGTCCCCGCGGCCCAGTCGGCCTGCGCCTGCGCGGTGTTGAGGAACTTGGAGAAGTCCCACGCCGCGGCCTGCTTCGCAGGATCGGACTTGTTCGAGATGTAGAGCGCGGCGCCACCCACGAGGATGCCGCCCTTGCCCACCGGTCCCGGCATAGGACCTACACCCAGCTCCACGTTCGGGTACTGGCCACCGGAGAGCACGCTGCTGATCGTCCCGAGCGTGGCCGACGAGTCGATCGTCATCGCGAGGTTCCCGTTGCCGATGCCGAGCAGGTTGTCGTACTGCGGCGTGCCTTCGTTGCCGTTGGTGACGGCGAGTCCCGACGACACCATCTTCGACATCCACGTGAAGAGCGCCAGCCCCTGCTTCGTGTCGAACTGCACCGCGGTGGCACGCGCCTTGCGGCCGTTCCCGTTGTTCACATAGGGCTGTCCGGCCTTCGCGAGCCACTGCTCGAGGTACCACGGGTCGGTCTTGAGGCCGAAGCCGGCCTGCGAGATAGCCCCGCTGTCCTTCAGCTTCTTCGCGTCGGCGGTGACCTCATCGAGCGTCGTCGGGGGCTTGTTCGGGTCGAGCCCGGCCCGGGTGAACGCCTTCTTGTTGTAGAAGAAGATCGGGTTCGACACGTTGAACGGCATCGGCCAGAGGGTGCCGTTGACGGTGTAGTAGTCGACGACCCGCTTCACGTGGCCCGAGAGGTCGTACTTGTCGGCCTTCACGCACGCTTGCGCCGGCAGGACCGACTTGGTGTCGATCATCTGCTGGAGCGCGGTGTCCTCGATCTGTACGAGGTCGGGCAGGTCACCCGTGGACAGCCCGGCGACGTACTTCGTGAGCGTGTCGTTGTAGGTCGTCTGGTTGACCAGCGTGACCTTCACCTTTGACTGCGATGCGTTGTACTGGTCGGTGAGCCGCTGCAACGTCGCCTCGTTCGCGCGCGGCATCGAGTGCCAGAACGTGATCTCGACCGGATTCGACGCCTTCTTCAACGCGTCGAGCGGGCACTTCGCGTTCGCCGCGGCCGGCACCGTCGCCCGACCTGAGGCTCGGTTCGACGCGCCGGCCGTCGCCACGGGCACGATGAGCGCGGCGGCGAGCACCGTCGCGATCGCCAGTGCCGGGATCCGCTTTCGCTGTCCAGCCATGATCACTCCTCTGCCAGGTGTGGTTCGGGGGGAACCCTCACGGGGAACACTCCACGGTCATTGTGCATCCTTGCGTCAACCCTTCACGGCACCGGCCGTCAGGCCGCGCACGAGCTGCTTCTGGAAGAGCAGCAGCAGGATCGCGAGCGGGATGATCGCGATGACGACACCGGCGAAGGTGACGTTGATCTTGTCGATGTTGGTGTTGCGCAGCTGCTTGAGGCCGATCTGGACCGTGCGGTACTTGTCGTCCTTGGTCACGAGCAGGGGCCACAGATACTGGTTCCACGACGACAAGAAGGCGAAGACCGCGAGCGCGGCCATCGTCGGACGCGAGAGCGGGACCACGACCCGGGCCAGGAATCGCATGTGCCCGTACCCGTCGAGCGCGGCGGCGTCCTTCAGGTCGCGCGGGACCGTGAGAAACGACTGGCGCAACAGGAAGGCACCGAAGCCCGTAGCGAGGAACGGCACCGCGAGCCCGGCGTAGGAGTTGTACATCCCGAGGTCCACCACCGTGTTGAGGTTCGTGATGATCGTGACCTCGAAGGGGACCATGAGCGTGGCGAGGAACACCACGAAGAGCAGCCGCTTGAACGGGAACTCGAGGAACGCGAACGCGTACGCCGCGAGCGTCGCGGTGAGCAGCTGGAAGAACACGATGATGCCCGTCATGATGAAGCTGTTCTTCAGGTACAGGCCAAGATGGCCCGCGTTCCACGCCTGTTCGTACGTGCCCCACGTCGGGTTCGTTGGGAACAGCGTGGGCGGACGCGAGGCGATCTGCTCCGGGGTGAGCAGCGAGTTCACGACGGTGATGTAGATCGGGAACAGCACCAGGAACGCGAGCACACTCAGCAACAGGTAGCGCCCGAACAGCCTCAGGGTCCGTCGGCGCCGGGCCCGCGCCTGACGGTAGAAGACCGCGTCGCGTGGAGCATCTACTCGCACGGCTTCGTCGACGGGCACCGCGCTAGCGCTCATAGTTCACGCGCTTCTCGAGGAACCGCAGCTGGAACATCGTGAGTGCCAGGGTGACGAAGAACAGCGCGATCGCCAGGACCGCGGCCTTTCCGGAGTTCTTCTGCCCCCGCAGCTCGTCGACGATGAAGAAGGTCAGCACGTTGGTCTTCTCGTCGGGTCCGCCCTGGGTGAGCAGGTCGATCTGACCGAACGTCTGGAAGGCGAAGATCCCACCGATGATCACGGCGAAGAAGATGGTGGGCGAGAGCATGGGGAGGGTCACGTTGCGAAAGCGTGACCACGACCCCGCGCCGTCGACCTCGGCCGCCTCGAGCAGGTCGTCGGGCACGGCCTGGAGCCCGGCCGACATGAGGATGAAGCTCAGGCCCAGGTTCTGCCAGATGGTCACGCCCGCGACCGCCACCAGCGCGACCGGGAACACGCCGAGGATCGTGTTGGGGTTCTCGAGAAACGGGATCTTCGGGTCGACCCCGAGCCAGGGCAGCAGGCCCACCTGGGCGTTGAAGAGGGTCCCGAAGATCACGGACGCGACCGCGACCGAAGTCGCCACGGTCGACGAGAAGATCGTGCGGTAGACCGACATCCCCTTGAGCTTCTGGTGCGCGAGCACCGCGAGGCCGAGCCCGAGCGCGATGCCGATCGGGACCGTCAGGATCGCGAACAGCACTGTGACCCAGAGGCTGTTCCAGAACTGCGAGCTGCCGAGCACATCGCGGATCTGGTCGAGACCGACGTAGGTGTCGGGGAGGCCGGGGAACGGCGCGGTGCGGTACAGCGCGAGCTCGAAGTTCTTGAGGAACGGATAGAAGATGAAGCCGACGAAGACGACGAGTGCCGGCACGATGAGCACGAGCCCGAGGAGCGCTTCGCGCCGCCGACGCGACATTCGGCGCCGGCGCGGCGCCTCGGGCTCGGGTGCCTCCGTCGCGAGGTGGATCCCCTGCGCCGCGCCGACCTCGGTCATCGCGCCGGCCGGGTCACGCGGGCGCCTTCGCCACTCACGGCCTCACCCGCAGTTCGGTCTCGGCGTCGAAGAGGTGCAGATGCTCCGGTGCGGCCGCGATGCAGACCGTCGATCCTGCGGCCGGCGGCGTCACGTCCGCAGCCTGACGGATGATCACCATCTGGCCGTCGGCGAGGTGGCAGATGACATGGCGCTCGTGCCCGAGCGACTCGATCACGGTCACCTTCGCCTCGAGCGCCCCCTCGCTCCCGATCACGAGGTGCTCGGGACGGACGCCGATCACCGCGCGCTCCACTCCGTCGCGCGCCGCAGCCGCGGCGACGTCGGGTGGTAGCGGAGCCGTGCCCGCCGACGTCTGCATGACCAGCTGCTCGCCGTCGCGCACGAGCGTCCCCGTGACCGTGTTCATCGGCGGGTTCCCGATGAATCGGGCCACGAACAGGTTCGCCGGCTCTTCGTAGACCTTCTGGGGTGCGTCGACCTGCTGGAGGATGCCCGCGTCCATGATCGCGATGCGGTCACCCATCGTCATCGCCTCGACCTGATCGTGGGTGACGTAGATCACCGTGGCATTCAGTCGGCGCTGGAGCTCGACGAGCTCGGCGCGCGTCTGCACCCGCAGCTTCGCGTCGAGGTTCGAGAGGGGCTCGTCCATGAGGAACGCCTCGGGCCGGCGCACGATGGCGCGCGCCAATGCGACCCGCTGACGCTGACCACCGGAGAGCTCGGACGGTTTGCGGTCGAGGAGCTCGTCGAGGCCGAGGGACGCGGACGCCGCCTTGACGAGCTCGGCGCGCTCCTCCTTGGGGACGTTGCGGGACTTCAACGGGAACTCGATGTTCCTCGCGACAGTCATGTGGGGGTAGAGCGCGTAGCTCTGGAACACCATCGCGATGTCGCGATCCTTGGGCTCGACATCCGTCATGTTCCGCGCGCCGATGCGGATCGTTCCCTCGGTTGGGTCCTCGAGCCCGGCGATCATGCGCAAGACGGTGCTCTTCCCGCAGCCCGACGGCCCGAGGAGCACGAGGAACTCCTGGTCGTGGATCTCGAGGTTGAAGTCGTCGACGGCCACGACATCGCCGAAGCGCTTCCCGATCCCCTCGAGCACCACTCCGCTCATGCGCTCGGGAGAATAGAGCCTGGAGCGGTGCGCGGCACGCTCCCGGCGGGCGAACGATGCGTGAACGCCTGGCGAATGCCGGGCCTCATCGATCGCGCAGGAACCAGCCCCGCGGGTCCCAGGACCGCAGTGAGGTCAGTTCCTCGATCGTCGGGGGCTCGAGCTCGGCGACGGTCGGGGCCACGGAGAGGTCCCAGCCGCAGGCGGTCCGGGCCGCCGCGATCCGCTCGGCGATCCGTTCGTTCCCCGCCGGGACCGCGGTGAGCACGAGCTCGCCGTCGGGGTCGAGCTTCTCGAGCGTGCCGAGGTCGGTCACCAGGGCGCGCACGGAACGCCCAGGCGAGGTGACGTACCCGCAGTCGGCGGGCGTCCGCTGGGGCGCGAGGAGGGCGACCACGATGGCCTCGGCGCACACCGACGCGACATCGTTCCCACCCCCCGATCCCACCAGGAACGGGCCGTCGGGGATCAGCGTGGAGTTCACGTTCCCGTGGCGATCGACCTGGGCGCCGCCCAAGCACGCGAGCGTCGTCGCGCCGGCGCCGCCGACGAGGCTGCCGAGCACGGTCGACGCATCGTTGAGCATGGTCGAGCGCCAGAAGTTGCGGTGGTTGAGGACGAACGGATCGGCGGGCGTCGGGTCGTAGCCCCAGAGCCCGATCTCGGCGGTGAGCTGCACGTCGCTCCCCCGCGCCCGGGCCTGGGCGACCCCGAGCCAGGCCGTGAGGTTCGCGACGCCGGCACCGGCGAGCACAGCGTCGGCATCGAGCGCCAGGACGCGTTCTCTCAGGTGGCGAGCCCCCCACGTGGCCGCGAGCTCCCACCGGTTCGCCGGAGCCTCGAGGTCGGGGGGATAGGCAGCCTCGTCGGTCAGCCACGACTCCGGTGCCGCCTTGGCGCGCAGCTCACCCACCCGGCCCGGACCAAGGCGTTCGAGATACTCGTCCTGCGAATCGACTTCGAGCACCCAGTGCCGGATCCAGTCGTCGAAGGTCGGCTCGGAGCCTGGAACACCACCCTCACCCTGAGGGGCCACGCGCCGAGTCGCCGCACGCGCGTCGACCCAGAAGTCGTAGTCCTCGCCGTAACCGTCGACCGGCAGGAGGCCCGTGAACAAGCCACCGGGATGCGCACCGAGCTCGGCTTCGCACACCGCGAGGACGTTACGGGTGGGAATCCGCACGAGGTGCGACCACGGACGCAGATCGTCGACGACGCGCTCGACCGAGACGATCGCGCCGCGTCGCGCCGCGAGCACACCCCACACGCCTTCGAGCAGCGGTGGATGGATCGCGATGTTGCCGTCGCGATCGGCAACCGGAGCATGGAGCAGCGCCACGTCCGGCACCAGCGGCGCGAGGAGTCCGACCTCACCGAACGGTGAGTCCACACGCGCATACGCGTCATTCCCCTCCATCGACGAGCCCGCGATCGACCGGGTCGTGACTGCAGGCAGGCCGCGCGCTGCGGCTTCGAGGCGCTGTGCGAAGGCAAGGAACGACCAGTGCTCGACCTCGACCTCACCCCGTTCGTACGCGCCCGCGAAGATCGGATTCGGTGTGAAGTTCGGGAAGGTGTCACCCGAGTAGCCGGTGACGACTCGGCGCACCAGACCACCCCGGAAGAAGAGCGCCCCGAGACTCGACAGCGACAGCATGACGAGCTCGAAGCCCGGGTCACGGCCCCACCACTGGCGCACGACCTCACGCGCGACCGCGGACCAGCGGGTGTGACCGACGACGAGATGGAGGCTGTCACCCGCATGGACGTGCTCGGCGACTGCGTCGCCGAGCGACGCACGCTTGTCGCTCATCTAGGCGGGATCGAGCACGAGATCCGCAAGACGCTGTCGCTGGAAGCCCTGGTAGCCGAGCATCGCGTCGTTCTGCTTGGCACGCTTGTAGTAGAAGTGCGCGTCGCAGTCCCACGTGAACCCGACGCCACCGTGGATCTGGATGTCCTCGGAGGAGACGAACACCGCGGCCTCGCCGACGAATCCCTTCGCCATGGCCGCGGCACGCTCGCGTGCGGGGTCGTCGATGTCTGACGTCCACGCGGCGTAGTGCGTCCCGACGCGCGAGAGCTCGAGACGGTGCAGCATGTCGACCGCCTTGTGCCGGATGGCCTGGAACGACGCGATCGGTCGATCGAACTGCACGCGGACCTTCGCGTACTCGACCGCCAGCTCGAGAGCCGCGTCACACGATCCGACGAGCTCTGCGGCGAGCATCACCGCGGCATCATCGACGATGCGACGCCAGGTCGCCGTCTGGTCGCCCACCGGCCCGACGGGCTCGGCACGCGTGTCATCGAGCACGAGGCGAGCCGCCTTGCGCGTCGGGTCGAGTGTCGGGACCGCTTCAGCGTCGGGAGCCTGGATGAGGAACGAGCCGAGCCCCTCCTCGGTACGCGCCACGACGATCACCCAGTCGGCCGTGTGACCGTCGAGCACCAGCAGCTTGACGCCGTTGAGCACCCAGGTGGCACCCTTGCGTCGGGCACGGGTGCGAACGCGCTCGACCGGGTCGCCGTGACCCTGCTCCTCGAGCGCAACCGTGCCCCGCAGCGTCCCGGACGCCAGCGGCGCGAGCAGGTCATCGGCCCGAAGGCGACGCGCCGCGAGCGTCGCGAGAACCGACGAGGAGAAGAACGGGCCCGGGAACGGGAGCCGGCCCATCTCTTCCATGACGACGGCCATGTCAACGAGCCCCAGGCCCAGGCCTCCCTCGGCCTCCGGGACCAGCAGGCCCGGCCAGCCGACGCCGGCGATCCGGCTCCACACCTCGTCGGTGAAGCCCCGCTCGTCGTCGGCCATGGCCCGCACGTAGGCGCCGGGCGCCTCGTTGGCGAGGAAGGCCCGAACCGCGCCCCGCAGGGCGTCCTGGTCATCGGAGAACGTGAAGTCCATCTGCTCTGCGCTGCCCCACTCCGTCGTCGCCGCGGCACCCCTTCGGAGCGGCTCGCGAAACCTGACACGCACGTTAGTCAAGGGCTCGCGCGGCTCGCTATCGTGCGGTTTCCCGATGACCTCCTCCCCGACACGATCGACCGGTCGGCAACTGCCACCGACTGCGGCGCCCCGCCGCCCCCGCCCTAACCTGGGCTCCGTGGCGGCTCCTCCGCGCTCGCGGCCTCCTGACCCGGCGCGGCGCCCGCCGCCGACATCGGCCCCCCTCGGTGCACCGAGACCCCAGTCGCCGTACGGGGCATCCCGGCTGCAGATGCCCCGCGCTGGCCCCCGACCCCAGCCGGCGCCCCGACACCACCGTCCGGCTCGCGGTGCGCCGGTGTCGCGGCTCGTGCTCGCAGGAGTGCTCGTGCTCGCCACCCTCTTCGGCGGCTACTGGTTCGTGCTCCGCGGCGGTGACGGGTCTTCAACGAGCGCGTTCCTCCAGGCCGAGCAACGCATCACTGCCGCGGCACGCACGGTGCCCAAGAGCGCGGCGGCAGTCCAGCGCTACCTGGAGCTGGAGTCGTTCGACATCGCGATCAATCACCAGCTCGTCGTGATCCGCGCCGAGACCGCCCGGCTGCGGAAGTTGGCCAGGCAATCCCAGGGGAACGCGGCCGTCCTCGCAACCAGCGCGGCCAATGCTGGCACTCGAATCACGACCTCGACGGTCTCCTACCGAGACGCCATCACGGTGTCCGGTGATCTCGCCGAGGCCGACGCGGCCCTCGCCGACATCGAGGCCTCGATCGCCAAGCTCGAGCAGCAAGCCCGCGCCTGGAAGCGACTCTAGGAAGAGAGCAGCAACCGATGGACTTCTCCTACACCCCCGAAGATGCGGCCTTCCGTGACGAGCTGCGAACCTGGCTCGACACCAACCTGCCCAAGTTCCTCGCCGACTGGGGCGGCGACGAGGACCCGGGCGGGGGTCGTCAGGGTGGCATCGCCCGGAGCCAGGAGCGGCGCAAGGACTGGCAGCGACGTCTCGACGAGGGCCGCTGGGCGGCGATCAACTGGCCCAAGGACTGGCACGGCCGCGAGGCGACGCCCGTCCAGAACGTGATCTACTCCGAGGAGATGGCCCGGGTGCGTGCCCCCGGCATCTACAACGCGAACGGGCTTTGGCAGATCGGTCCGATGATCATCGCGTGGGGGACCGAGGAACAGCGCCAACAGTGGCTGCCGGGAATCCTCTCGGCCGAGGAGCACTGGTGCCAGGGCTTCAGCGAGCCTCAGGCCGGCTCCGATCTGGCGAACCTGCGCACCACCGCGATCGTCGATGGTGACGAGTACATCGTGAACGGGCAGAAGATCTGGATCTCGACCGCACACCTCGCCCGGTGGGGTCTCTTCCTCCTCCGCACCGACCCCGAGGCCATCGAGCGGGGGGCGAAGCACGAGGGCATCACCGCGTTCATCATCGACATGGAGACGCCGGGCATCGAATGCCGACCGATCCGCGACATCGTCGGCGACGAGATGTTCAACGAGGTGTGGTTCAGCGACGCACGGATCCCGGTCGGGCACCGTCTGGGCGAGGAAGGTCAGGGTTGGCAGGTCGCCATGGGCACGCTCGGACGCGAGCGCGTCGGGACGGCCGGCTTGGCCATCACGATGGCGGCCGACCTGCGGGCGATGATCTCGGCGGCTCGTGCCGTGAACCCGGACGCGCTCGGAGACCCTGAGATCCGCGAGCGCATCGCGCGCGCCTACACCGACATCGAGTTCACGAAGCTCCTGAACTATCGCGCCCTCACCAAGATCATCAAGGGCCAGAAGAACTGGCCCGAGGTGCCGCTCGCGAAGCTGCAGTGGAGCCATCTCGCCCAGACGCTCGCCGAGCTCGCGGTCGACCTGCTCGGGCCGAACGGGCTCCTGGCCAAAGGTGGGCCGGACGCGATCGACGGCGGGAGCTGGACCCGGCTCTACAGCTTCCAGCGCTATACGTCGATCGGCGCCGGCGCGACCGAGGTGCAGAAGAACATCATCGCCGACCGCGCCTTGCTCCCCCGCACCTGACCCCGAGACCCCTGCGTCCATCCGGATGAAGGTGGGGATCGTCACGCCGGTGGTGACGCGGCTGCCCGGCGCGCACGCGCGGTGGGAACGCGATGCCGGGATCGAAGAGGTCACGCGCATCGTCGTCGAGGCCGAACGGCTCGGGTATCACCACGTCACCTGTAGCGAGCACGTCGCGATCCCCGAGGCTGTCGCGGCGACGCGCGGCGCGACCTACTGGGATCCCCTCGCGACCTTCGGCTACCTCGCCGCCCGCACGACAACGATTCGCTTCGCGACGTTCGTTCTGGTGCTCGGCTACCACCACCCCCTCGAGATCGTGAAGCGCTACGGCACGCTCGACCGGGTCGCCGGGGCGAGGCTCATCCTCGGCGTCGGCGTGGGGTCGCTCGTCGAGGAGTTCGCGCTCCTCGACGAGCCCTTCGAAGACCGGGGCGCGCGCGCCGACGATGCGCTGCGAGCCCTCGGGGCATCGTGGGGCCGCGAGATCCCCGAGTACCGCGGCTCACACTTCGAGTACTCCGGACTCGTCGTCGACCCCGTCGCCCCGTCTCCCCAGATCCCGATCTGGATCGGGGGGCGCACGGCCCGATCCCTACGACGAGCGGTCGAGCTCGGGGATGGCTGGGTACCGTTCGGCCTCTCCCCCGGGGGCGTCGCGTCGCTCCTCGAGCGGGCGCGTGAAACCGAGGGGTGGGCGGCGCGGCGCGTCCCGCTCGACGTCGGCCTGCAACCGAGCGCCCTCGACCCGACCGCGGAACCGGGGGCGGCCTCGGACGCGATCGAGGAGCTGCGTGCAGCGGGCGCCACGACCCTGAACGTCCGGTTCGTGCACCACTCGGTCGAGCACTACTGCGAGCAGCTCGCGGCGATGCGCGAGCTCGTACCACCCGGTTAGCCCGTAGTGCCGGCCAGCACCGCCCCCGCGTGCCGGGCGATCACCGCGTCCTCGTCGGTCCGTACGACCCGAACGGTGACCGCCGAGTCGTCGGCGCTGATGATCGCTTCGTGGGCCGCGTTGCGGCCACTGTCGATCCGGATCCCGAGATGCTCCAGACCTTCGCACGCTTCGGCCCGGACCGGTGCCGCCCGCTCGCCTATCCCTCCCGAGAAGACGACGTTGTCGAGGCCACCGAGCAACGCTGCGTACGCGCCGATCTGCATGCGGACACGCAACACGAACACTTCGACGGCCAACTCGGCTGCCGTGTCACCGGCCGCTCGAGCGCTCAAGAGCTGGCGCATGTCGCCGGTGGAACCCGAGAGCCCGAGCAGTCCTGACTCACCGTCGAGGAGCTGCTCCAGATCGTCGGCGTCGAGATCGAGCTCGCGCAGGAGGTAGACGAGGGCACCCGGATCGAGGTCGCCGCTGCGCGTCCCCATCGGCAAGCCCCCCGTGGGGGTCATCCCCATCGTCGTGTCGACCGAGCGACCGTCGCGGACGGCCACCATGCTCGCCCCGTTCCCCAAGTGTGCGAGCACGGCGCGTCCGAGCAGGACAGCACCGAGCGATCCGACCACGTACTCGTACGACAGCCCATGGAAGCCGTACCGACGAATGCCGATGTCGACGAGACGACGCGGCAGCGCGAATCGCCATGCGGCTTCGGGCAATGTCCGGTGGAACGCGGTGTCGAAGCAGACGACCTGGGGCACCGCCGGGCGAGACGTGGTGACCGCATCGATCGCTGCGAGCTCGACGGGCAGGTGCAGCGGGGCGAAGCGCGCAGCATCGCGAAGCCGACCGAGCACCTCCGGCGTGACGAGCACGGGGTCATCGAGGTGCGGTCCTCCGTGGACAATGCGATGCCCGACGGCGTCGGGCTCACCGGCGGCGGCCACCAATCGCTCCAGGACCTGCGCCACCGCGCCGACAGCTCCCGAGCCCGCGTCGAGATGTTCGACCGTTGCCTCGGCGACACGGGTCTCCTGTTGGCCATTGACGCGGTAGGCCGCGCCCTTCACCGATGACGACCCACAGTTGAGGCAGCAGACGACCAGCGCTTCGGATCGGCGATCGCCACCCCGGCTCACTGACCCGACCAGCGCCAGTCGCGAACCTCGGGCATGTCCTCGAAGTGCTCGACGATGTAGCCACGATGTCGCTTGAGCATCGCGTTGCAGTGCGTGACGAGCGTCTCGCCGCTCGGCGGGACGTTCCTCGCGCGTCGCAGGGCTTCGAGCACCAGGTGGTAGCGGCTCATGCCATTGCGCACCACCATGTCGAAGGGCGTGGTCGTCGTTCCCTCCTCCTCATAGCCCCGTACATGGAACCGCCCGGGGCGCGGACGACCGTGGATCGCGTGATGCACGGCACTCGCGTAGCCGTGAAATGCGAACACCACGTCGCGCCCAGCCGTGAACAGCTCGAGGAACCGAGCTTCATCCATGCCGTGCGGGTGGTTCTGCGGGGTGAACAGCACCATCAGATCGACGATGTTGACGACGCGAAACACCAACTCGGGCACATGCTCGCGCAGCAGGTCGGCGGCGGCCAGCAGCTCCATCGTCGGGATGTCGCCGGCGGACGCCAGAACGACGTCGGGCTCCGACTGATCGCCGTCCGCCGATCCCGCCCAGTGCCAGACGGATGCGCCGGCGGCACAGTGCCTCCGGGCGGCGTCCATGTCGAGCCACTGGGGTTGCGGCTGCTTGTCGATCACGATCAGGTTGACGTTGTCGCGGCTGCGCAGGCAATGGTCGGCCACCGACAGCAGACAGTTCGCGTCGGGCGGTAGGTACAGGCGCGCGACGTTGCCACGCTTGGTGAGGATGGTGTCGATCAGGCCCGGGCCCTGATGGCTGAACCCGTTGTGGTCGTTGCGCCAGCACGTCGACGTGAGCAGCACGTTCAACGACGCGATCGGCTCCCGCCAGGTGAGGTCCGTCGACGCTTCGAGCCATTTCGTGTGCTGCACCAGCATGGATGCCGCCACCATCGCGAACGCCTCGTAGGTCGCGAACAGCCCGTGGCGTCCGGTCAGGAGATAGCCCTCGAGCCAACCTTCGCAGTTGTGCTCGCTGAGGATCTCCATCACGCGTCCGTCCGGCGACACGTGATCGTCGGTCGCGAGCAACGGAGCCACCAGGCAACGGTCTTCGACCTCGAAGACCGGCGTCAGACGGTTGGACTGGGTCTCGTCGGGGCAGAACAGCCGGAAGTTGGCCGCATCCGCGTTGCGCACGAAGATGTCGCGCAGTACTTCGCCCAAGTAGCCCGTCGACTCGAGCTGCTGCTCCCCGCGTCGGCGGACGTCGACCGCGTACTCGGTGAAGTCGGGGAGATCGAGCGGGCGCAGCACCCGACCACCGTTGGCGTGCGGGTTCGCTCCCATGCGGCGCTCGCCGGTCGGCGCGAGCTCGGTGAGTGCTGCGATCGGCTTCCCATCGGGGTCGAACAGCTCGCCCGGGCCGTACGACCGCATCCACTCCTCGAGCATCTGGCGCTGACCCGCGTCGTCGCGCGGGTGCGGGAGCGGCACCTGATGGGCCCGCCAGGTGCCCTCGACGGGCAGCCCATCGAGCTCCTTGGGGCCCGTCCAACCCTTGGGTGTGCGCAGGACGATCGCCGGCCAGCGCGGTCGGTCACCCAACCCGTTGGTACGTGCACTCGCCTGGATCGCGACGATCGCGTCGAAGCACCGATCGAGCGTCTCGGCCAGCCCGCGGTGCACGGTGCGGGGATCGTCGCCCTCGACGAAGTGCACGTCGTAGCCGTGGCCGTTGATCATCGACGCGATCGCCTCGTCCGGCGTCCGGCCGAGCACGGTGGGACCTGAGATCTTGTATCCGTTGAGGTGCAGGATCGGGAGGACGGCTCCGTCGCGCGTCGGGTTGATGAAGTTGATGCCCTGCCACGAGCCGGACAGTGGTCCGGTCTCGGCTTCACCATCTCCGATCACGCAGGCGACAACCAGGTCGGGGTTGTCGAACACGGCGCCGAACGCGTGCACGAGCGCGTAGCCGAGCTCGCCGCCTTCATGGATCGAGCCTGGGGTCGGCACGCTCACGTGGCTCGGCACGCCGCCGGGCGTCGAGAACTGCCGGAACAGGCGACGCATACCGGAGGCGTCGCGCGAGACGTCGGGATACACCTCGGAGTACGTGCCCTCGAGCCAGACGTTGGCGAGGATGGCCGGTCCCCCGTGGCCCGGTCCCGCGACGTACACGATGTTCGCGTCGCGGGCGCGAATGATCCGGTTGAGGTGCGCGTAGAGGAGGCTCAGGCCGGGCGAGGTTCCCCAATGGCCGAGCAGCCGCGGCTTGATGTGCTCGGCGAGCAACGGCTCGTGGAGCAGCGCGTTGTCGAGCAGGTAGATCTGACCGACGGTGAGGTAGTTCGCGGCACGCCAGTACGCATCGATCGCATCGATCTCTGCGTCCGTCGGCCCCGTGCCCCGTGCCGCGTCGTCGTCCACCAGCGCGGAACGGTACTCCCCGCCGCCGCGTCCGACGACCGCGACGACCTCGTGTTCGCGAAGTGTTCAGCCGTCGAGCGCCCACCGGAATGTCGCCCTGACCACGAGTGGGGTTCCCGGCTGCACGATGTTGGGCGCCAAGTTGAACTCGTCGGGCGGGCCCGACTGCGGTTCGACACAGACCGCGTGCTCGGGGTCGGTGTACACCACGACGCATGGGCAGTCGGTCGTGATCGTGAGCGTCGCGGCACCCGGCCAGGTGAGGACCGCTGCCGGCTCGCCCAGATCAGTGAAGCAATCGTCCCAGGGCGGTGGCACCACCGGAACGACCTCGCCGCTCGGTATCCCGTCGCCATCGAGGCGATACATGCCATCCGCGTGCAGCTCCACCTCGAGCGGCTCACCGCGCTCGAGGTAGCGACTCCACCAGGGATGCCAGCCGCACGAGACCGGCATCGACTGCTCGGTGGCATGCACCTCCATCGTGAGGGACAGCGCGTCCGGCTCGAGCGAGAAGCGCTGCACGACCCGGCCCCCGAAGGGCCACGGAGCCCGGAGTCCGACCGAGAGCACGGCGCTCGTCGTTCCGGAGGACTCAACGGTCCACGCGGTGTCGCGCGCGATTCCGTGAATCGCGTGAGGCGGCTTGTTCAGCGGGAGCTGGTACTGCTCCTCCTCGAAGGTGAACGTACCGTGACGGATACGACCCGCCCACGGCGCCATCGGGAAGATGCCGTGGTTGTGGTCGTCGACCTCGGGCGGGACGACGAGAGCGAGGTCGCCGACCTCGAGGTGGACGACCCGCCCGCCGCGGAACGGATCGATGACGAGTCGAGCATCCCCCGCGGCCAGGTTGATCACGGCGCGTCCGGCACCTCAGGCCAGGCGTTCGATGACGGTCGCGTTGGCCTGGCCGCCGCCTTCGCACATCGTCTGGAACCCGTAGCGACCGCCGGTCGCCTCGAGGTGGTTGAGCATCGTCGTCATGATCCGCACGCCACTCGCGCCGAGCGGATGCCCGATCGCGATGGCCCCGCCACGCGGGTTGTACTTCTCGGGGTCCGGCTTGAACTCCTTCGCCCACATCAACGCGATCGCCGCAAATGCCTCGTTGCACTCCATCACGTCGAAGTCGTCGATCGACATGCCCGTACGGTCGAGGAGCTTGCGCGTGACCGGGTTCGGCGCCGACAGCACCAGCACCGGGTCGTCGGCCAGGACCGCGAAGTGCACGAAGCGGGCGCGGATGGGCAGGCCGAGACGTTCCGCCGTCGCGCGATCGGCAATGAGCATGGCCGACGCACCGTCGCTCATCTGCGACGCGTTCCCCGCGGTGATCGCCGGGGCAGGCTGGTCTTCGGACTCCCACGCCGGCTTCAGCGCGGCAAGGCCTTCGAGCGTCGTGCTGCGCCGGATCCCCTCGTCGGCATCGAGCACCGCACCCGTCTCGTGCCCCACCTCATCACGAATCGGGACCGGGAGGATCTCCTTCGCGAAGTGCCCGTTGTCGGTGTTCTCGGCTGCCCGGCGCTGACTCTCCAGCGAGAAGGCGTCCATCTCCGCGCGGGTGACCCCGAAACGGTCGGCCAGGACCTGGGCGACCCAGAACTGGATGCCGAGCACACCGCCGCACGCCTCGAGGAACGCGGGCGAGAACGGGCCGATCCCCCCACGGGCGTTGCTCGACATCGGTGCGCGGGTCATGGACTCGACGCCACAGGCGATCCCCAGGTCGTACGCACCCGCCATCACGCCCTGAGCCACGAAGTGCATCGCCTGTTGGGACGAGCCGCACTGACGATCGACCGACGTTGCCGGGACGTGCGGCGGAAGGCCGCCGGCGACCCAAGCGTTTCGGGTGACGTTGCAGCCTTGCTCCCCCGCCTGGCTGACGCACCCGCCGACCACGTCGTCGATCTGACCGGGGTCGACGTCGTTGCGCTCGAGCAGGCCGGTCAGCGCGTGCGCGAGCAGGTCGGTCGGGTGCCACCCCGCGAGCGCGCCCTTGCGCTTGCCGATCGCCGTTCGCAGCGTGTCGACGATGACCGCTTCGCGGACCTCCATGCGTGCCGGCATGCTGGGTGCCTCCAACGGGCCCGGTCCGGACGTTCGCCAGGTGTGGAACGTGGCCCCGGGAACCTGACATCGTAGTCAGGTGCGCATCGCGACCCTCGTGAAGCAGATCCCTGCCTTCGAGGAGCTCGAGCTCGGTGACGACGGCCGGCTCAAGCGCGACGGGCTCGAGCTCGAGATGAACCCGTACTGTCGACGCGCGGTGGCCCAAGCGGTCGAGCTCGCGGCTGCGGTCGGCGATGGCACCGTCACCGTGTTCACGCTCGGGCCACCCGCCGCCGAGGACGTGCTCCGCGAGGCGATCGCGTGGGGCACGGAGAACGCGGTGTCGGTCGAGGGTGTGCTGGTGACCGACCCGGCGTTCTCGGGCTCCGACACGCTCGCCACCGCGCGGTCGTTGGCTGCCGCGATCGAGCACGAGGGCCCGTTCGACCTCGTGCTCGTGGGACGTAATTCCGTCGACGCCGATACCGGTCAGGTCGGGCCCGAGCTGGCCGAGCTCCTCGACCTCCCGTTCGCCACCGGCGTGCGCCACCTCAGCGTCAAGGGACAGACCCTGCACCTCCGTTGCGAGCACGACGACGGATGGGCCCAGCTCGAGGTCGACCTCCCGCTCGTCGCGTCCTGCGCCGAGCGGTTGATCGATCCCTGCAAGGTGGCGCCCGAGGGACGCGCGTCCGTCGACGCCGCACTGATCCGCACCCTCACCACCGCCGACCTGAGGGGCGGGACTTGGGGTGAAGGCCCGTGGGGTGCCGCGGGCAGTCCGACCCGGGTCGGGTCGGTCCGGGTCCAGGAGGTCGCACGAGCACGCTTGGTGCTCGCCGGGTCGATCGATGAGCAGGTGCGCGCGGCCGTCGGGCACCTGCTCGCGCGCCGCGCGCTGACCGAGCCCACCGAGGACGCCGCCGCGATCGAGAGAGTCCCCGACGCTCGACCCGGTGCCGGCCCGATCGTCGGGGTCGTGATGGAGCCGGACCGTCCGCATCTCGGGCGTGAGCTGCTCGGAGCCGCGGCGAGCCTCGCGGCCGAGATGACCGGATCGGTCGCCGCGATCACGCTCGAAGCACCGCGCCCCGCGGTCCTCGGATCCTGGGGAGCCGACGAAGTCGTCGTCCTCGACACCCGGACGGGCGCCGAGGCCCTCGACCCGGCACGCCTGGTGGAAGAGGACGTCGCCCGGGTCGTCGCTGATTGGGCCGGCCCGGCCGCGGCGTGGGCGGTGCTGGTCCCGAGCACGGCCTGGGGTCGGGAGGTGGCGGCGCGTGCCGCGGTGCGGCTCGGCGCCGGGCTCACCGGCGACGCCGTAGGAGTCGAGGTGGGCGACGGTCGACTCGTCGCCTGGAAGCCGGCCTTCGGGGGTCAGCTGGTGGCCGCGATCACGTCGACGTCCTCGGTGCAGATGGCGACGGTCCGGGCCGGGATGCTCACCGCCCTCGCGCCCCGTGCCGCCACTGCGTCGGTGCGCACGATCCCCACCCACGCGCGCGGTCGGGTCCGGGTGCTCGCCCGAACCCGCGACGACGACCTCGACACGCTCGCGGAAGCGCGCGCCGTCGTGGGGATCGGCCAGGGGATCCCGCCCGACGAGTACGCCGCGCTCGATCCCCTGGTCGCGACGCTCGGGGCCGAGCTCGCGGCGACCCGCAAGGTCACCGACCGGGGCTGGCTCCCCCGTTCCCGTCAGATCGGCATCACCGGCCGGAGCATCGCTCCCCGCCTCTACGTGTCGCTCGCGACGAGCGGGAAGTTCAACCACATGGTCGGGGTGCGCGCCGCAGGGACCGTGCTCGCGGTGAACGCCGACCCAACCGCCCTCGTGTTCGATGCCGCCGACATCGGTATCGTGGGCGACTGGCGTGCCGTGGTGCCGGTGCTCGTCGCCGAGCTCGAACGGGGCGCGGCAGCCAGGATCTGAACGCCCCCGAGACGACGCAGTACGGTGTCGCCACGACGTTCGCAATTGAAGGGAAGCAACAACGATGAACCTGCTCTTCGCCTCCGGCGAGTTCGGCTCCGGGTCGTTCCTGCTCGGATTGCTCTACATCTTCATGTTCGTGATCTGGTTCTGGCTGCTGATCAGCATCTTCAGCGACCTGTTCGCCCGCCACGACATCTCGGGCTGGGCCAAGGCGGCCTGGATCCTCGCGGTGATCTTCCTCACGTTCCTCGGGATCCTGCTGTACTTCATCACCCAGGGCCACGGGATGGCGGAGCGCGCTCAGGAGCGGGCCAAGCAGGCTCAACAGCAGATGCGTCAGGAGATCGGCTACAGCTCGGCCGACGAGCTCGAGAAGCTCAAGAAGCTGCACGACGCCGGCACGCTGAGCGACGCCGAGTACGCGGCCCAGAAGGCCAAGGTCCTCGCCTGAGCCGAGCGAGCTGCACGACGAGCACGACGACAGGAGGGGCGGGCCATGGGCCCGCCCCTCCTCTTGGTCGTCTGCCCTCTTGGTCGTCTGCAGGTCCCGCGTCTTGAGGAACCTCGGCTTCAGGCCGCGGCGTCCGCCTTCTTCGGCGGCCGCCAGAACGCGGCGAGGAACGCCACCGTCCCGCCGATCCCGACGATGGCCGTGATGAGCAGCGCGGTCCCCGGCTCGAACGGGAAGGCGAAGCCGAAGGCGTCGTCGAGTGACCATTCCCCGGGCCCGAGGGCACCGAGCGCGATCGAGAGGACCGCGAGCGTCGCGACGTACTCGTAGCCCTCGCCGGGGTTGTTGATGAAGAAGCCGTTCCTCCAGTGGTTGGTGGCGACTGCGACGAGTGCGATCGCCGCGACCCCCGCGTAGGCCAGGGGCGTCAGGAACCCCATCACGAGCATGGCGCCGACGAGCAGCTCGCTGATCGTGACGTTCCACGCGTGGAGCTTCCCGGGCTTGAGCCCGAGGCTCTCGAACCAGTTGGCCATCCCCGGACCACCGCGCACCGACACCAGGTGCCGCCAACCGTGGGCGAAGATCAGTCCGCCGATCCAGACGCGTGCGATCAGCAGCGCCAGGTTCACCACATCCAGGTCGTTCACGGATTCCTCCACCGAACAGGGAGCGATTGGGCCTCTGCGCACCCTAGCGAGCATCCCGGCCGGGACCTAGGGTGACACACACGTCAGGAACGTCGAGAGGGAGCCACATGCCGGACGTCGAGGACCTCATCCTGGTGAGCGTGGACGATCACGTCGTCGAGCCGCCGACCCTGTTCGACAACCACCTTCCCGACAGGTGGAAAGAGTTCGCGCCTACCAGCGTGCGCAAGGACAGCGGGATCGACGTCTGGGTCTACGAGGGGAACGAGATCCCCAACATCGGCCTGAACGCGGTCGCGGGGCGTCCGCCGGAGGAGTACAACATCGAGCCGACCTCGTACGACATGATCCGCGACGGCTGCTACGACATCCACGAGCGCGTCAAGGACATGAACCGTGACGGCGTGCTCGCGTCGATGTGCTTCCCGAGCTTCGTGCAGTTCTGCGGGCAGCTGTTCTCGCGCTCGAAGGACCTGGACATGGGCCTCAACTTGCTGCGCGCCTACAACGACTGGCACATCGACGAGTGGTGCGGGACGTACCCCGGCCGGTTCATGCCCCTCTCGATCCCCCCGATCTGGGACCCCCAGCTCATGGCCGACGAGGTCCGACGCGTCGCGAAGAAGGGCTGCCACGCAGTCACGTTCTCCGAGAACCCCCACAAGCTCGGTTGGCCGCACATCTTCGGCGACCACTGGGACCCGTTCTTCGCGGCCTGCCAGGACGAGGGCACGGTGATCTGTCTGCACATCGGGTCGTCGTCGACGACATTGCAGCTGGCCGAGGGCGCCCCGATCGACATCATGATCACGCTCACGCCGCTGAACACGATGAACGCGGCGACTGACTTGCTGTGGTCGAACGTGCTGCGCAAGTTCCCCCAGCTCCAGTTCGCTCTTTCCGAGGGTGGTACCGGTTGGATCCCCTACTGGCTCGAGCGGGTTGACTACGTGTACCAGCAGCACCGGTTCTGGACGCACCAGGACTTCGGTGACCAGCTGCCCAGCCAGGTGGCACGCGACCACTTCAGCTTCTGCTTCATCAGCGATCGGGCCGGCGTCGACGACCGCCACAAGATCGGCGTCGACTCGATGACCTGGGAGTGCGACTATCCGCACTCGGACTCGACGTGGCCGCACTCTCCCGAGTCGGTGGCCAAGCAGCTCGACGGCGTGCCCGACGACGAGATCGCCAAGATCACCCATGAGAACGCGATGCGGATCTACCAGTTCGACCCGTTCCAGCACCGCACCAAGGAGCAGTCGACGGTCGCCGCCCTGCGGGCCGAGACGCCCGACTGACGATCGACCCTGGCGACCTGGCCGCTACTGCGCCCGGCGGTGGCGCAGGTCCGGGAGCAGGCCGACGTGGGTGAAGCGCCGGATCACGCGCTCCTCCTCGACATCGATCACCACTGCATCGCCGGGCTCACGCCCGTGGATGAACGTGACGACGCAGTCGTCGCACGCCTCGGTGCCTTGCATCACACAGGTGTCACAGTCGATGAGCATGCCCGGACATTCGCATGGGGGTGTGACATCCACCTACCGGCGCAGGACCTCGAGCAGGACGCCCGACGAGACCACGGTGGCGCCCTCACTGGCGGCCTGGTCCCGGACCCACTGATCCGATGACACCACGATGGCCGCGGTCGTGTTCGGGAGCCGGGCGACCTCCCTCACGACGACCGGGTCAGCCTTCTCACCGCCGGACGAGAACAGGACCCGAACCCCAGGGCGTCGCACTGGTGCCGGCGCCGCGACATCGGCGCCGTCGAAGACCACCACCACGTCACAACGCAGCCGGAGATGCAGGCGGGCCAGCGCCGCGACCAGCCGCTCGCGCTGTTCGGCGACCGGCGCGTCCGGCCAGCCCTCCATCGAGACGTTGTACCCGTCGATGACGAGTTGCACGCCCCGAGTCCGCAGCATCGCGTCGAGCCCTTCGGCCGAATCGGCCTGCAGCCCCGGGGGGCACGGGACTCGGAGCCGAGTGCCGACGGCGGCGGTGCCGGAGCCAGCCGGAGCCGAGGCCGACGCGGTCAGCTTCGTGAGGCCCTCGAGCCGCGTCGCCAGACGCTGGGCGTCGCGTGCGGCGTCGGAGAGCGCTCGAACTTCGTCAGGAGCAAGCCCACCGGCACGCGCGCTTGATCGTTCCCGCTCGGCGGTCTCCCGCCGCAGATCACGCAAGGCCTGTTCGGCCTCTCGAGCCCGCGCCGCCTCGCGCGAGACCCGCGCTTCCGCATCGGCTGCCGCGGCCTCAGCCTGCGCGATCGAAGCCTCGCTCTCTTCACGACGTCGCGTTGCGTCCTCGATCGCTCGATCGGCCCGCAGTTCACGGTCGCGGCGCCCTCGGCGTTCGTCGTGCAGCTGCGCCTCGAGCCGGTCAACCGTCGCCCGTGCGTCGTCACGAGCCGCCTCGGCCCGTCGCCGCGCCTCATCCAGCGAGGTGAACTGCAGCTCGCGCGCCTTGGCGTCGTCGTCGCGCTCCTTCTCGGCCCGCTGACGGTCGAACGACGCGCACAGCACCCCGAGTGCGAACTCCCAACCGACGGGGCGGGCGGCGAAGAGCACGGAGGCGAGCAGGGGGAGGTCCGAGCGAGCCGCGGCTTCGTCGATTCGGCGCAGCGCCAGCGGTGGGCTCCAAGCTTCGAGCGCCGCCGACGCCTCATCCAGGGCCAGGAAGCGTTCGACGACCCGTTCGAAGAACGCGGTGTCGACCTCGAGCGCGCGGTGCAACTGCTGACGAGCGGGCCCGCTCCCGAGACGTCTCGGGTCGAAGCCGGCAAGTGGTCGCAGGACGGCAGGAAGATCGGCGTCGTAGGTGGCGAGCGTCGTCGCGGCGGCGTCGAGGAGCGGCACCAGGAGCGACTCCGGGACCGGGAGCCCTTCCGCCGTCGCCGGGGGCGCATCGCCTTGGGTGCTCACGGCTCTCCGACTCGCTCCCTCGAGGGAACCCGGCTCACCCGGTCGCCCGGATGATCCGGCACATCGGCGGCCGGCTCGTCGAGCGTCACGGTCTCGATCGCGTCGCCGGATGCCGCACACCAGCGGCACGCGACCTCCTCAACCAGCTCGGCGAGCACCTCACGGTCCTCGACCTCGAGGTCACCACCGACGCTGAAGTGGTGGTACTCGCGGGTGCGACGGGTCACGGTCACGTCGAAACGCGTGAGATTGCCGCAGCTTCGACAGCGATAGCGATCACTCATCCACGCCAGTGTATCCCCGAGACCGCGGATCACGAACGGACGTTCGCCCCTTACGTGCGCACCGTGGGTGCTCCGCGCCCCGGCACTGCGCCGGCCGGGACGGCGCTCGCCCGCTCGTCGAACTTGTCGCGGCGGCGCGCCATGAGCCGGCGACCGCCTTCGACGAAGAGCGTCACGAGCGCCGCCGACGCCAAAGCCCAGAGCAGGATGATCACGACGATCGGAACGAAGCGCGACATGTCGCTCTTCACGATCACGTCGAGCAGCTTCTGACTGCTCAGGTAGCCCGCCTTGCGGGCCGGGAGTCCCACGATCGCGAGGCCGAGCGGGAGCGCGACGAGCCACGCGAGGACGCGCAAGCCCAACGGCAGCGTTTCTCGACTCCCCCGACCGCGATCCGCTCTGCCCACTCCCGGGCTTGCGGGCATCACGTCGCGCCCGGGCACGGCGACCGGTGGGCTCACCAGCCCTGCGGTGCCCGGTGATCGATCGGACGAGAGCACCGCCGTGCCGCCGGCACCGGCCGCGACGCCCCCCGCCGTCGCCGTCGGACGCGATCGTCGCCGGGGCGCCGGAGGCGGCGTGCCACCCGAGCTTGCCGGCTGGCGCGGGGCGGCGGCCGGGGGCGCCGCCGGGCTGGGCACGGGAACGGTCGGCTTGGGCCGTGCCTGAAGACCCGGGGGCACCTTGAGCACCTGGCCGCACTGCTCGCATCGAAACGACGTGCCGTCCGCGAGCGCGTCGATGCGCTTCTTCGTCCCGCACGTCGGGCATTGCAACGCCTTTGCCATCAAGCACCTTCCTCGCGTGCGGCGACGCTGGTCCGTACGAACCCTTCGAGCACCGCCGCGGCGCGCCCGTCGTCGATCGACGCCGTCGCGGCATCGATCCCTTCGGCGATGTCGTCGGCGATACCCGCCGCGACGAGCGCCGCGGCCGCGTTCAACACCGCGATGTCGCGCACTGGTCCCGCCCGGCCTGCGAGTACGCGGTGCACGACTGCGGCGTTGCCGGCGGCATCGCCACCCGCGAGGGCACCGGGCGCGGCGACCGGGATCCCGAAGGTGCCAGGATCGAGCTCGTAGCTGCGGATCGATCCGTTGCGGAGCTCGTACACGGTCGAGGTCGTCGTGGTCGTGAGCTCGTCGAGCCCATCGTGACCGAAGAACACCAGCGCGTGTTCAGCCCCCAGCGCCTCGAGCGTGCCGATCATGCGCTCGGCCATCGCCGGGTCAGACACGCCGACGGCCTGACGACGCACGCCCGCAGGATTCGCGAGCGGGCCGAGGAAGTTGAACGTCGTTGCCACACCCAACTCACGTCGAGGCGGCCCGGCGAAGCGCATCGCGGGGTGGAAGCGGGGCGCGAAGCAGAAGCCGATGCTCGCCTCGCGCACGCAGCGCGCCACCCCCTCGGGGCCGAGATCGATCACCACGCCGAGGGCTTCGAGCACATCGGCCGAACCGCAGCGCGAGGACGCGGCCCGATTCCCGTGCTTGGCGACCCGGGCTCCCGCACCGGCCGCGATGACGGCTGCCATCGTCGAGACGTTGACCGAGCCGGACCGGTCGCCACCCGTTCCGCACGTGTCGACCAGTGTGCCGGGGTCGTCGACCTCCACCCGTTCGGCAAAGCGCAGCATCGTGCGCACCAGCGCGGCGAGCTCGCGGGGCGACTCGCCCTTCGCCCGAAGGGCGACGGCGAAGCCTGCGATCTGCGCGTCGGTCGCCTCACCCTCGAGGATGGCCGCGAGCGCACGCTCGACGAGCTCGTCGGGGAGCTCCTCGCGACGAACGAGTCGGCCGAGCACATCGGGCCACAGCGCGGTCTCGGACACGGTCTCAGTCCCACCAGAGGTCATGGTCGAGGACGCCACGGCCGATGAGCCCGAGCTGCACCTGGCTGGTGCCCTCGACGATCGTGAGCTGCTTCGCATCCCGGTAGTACAGCTCGAGGGGGTGGTCCTGCATGTAGCCCGCCGCTCCGAGCATCTGGAGCGCCTCGCCCGACACCTTCACCGCGATCTCCGTCGCGTAGTACTTCGCGATCGACAGGTATGGCACCCACTCCTTGGTGAACTGACCGCGGTCTGCCATCCATGCGGCGCGATACGTGAGGAGGCGCGCCGCCTCGATCTCGGCCGCGAGCTCGGCGATCTTCCACTGGATGCCCTGAAAGTCGGCGATGCGGCGCTCGAAAGCTTCGCGCTGCTTGACGTACTCGACCGCGTACATGAGCGCGCCCTCGGCCAGACCGATGCCGCGCGCCGCGACGACGGGTCGCATCGAGTTGAGCCCCAGCATGGCGAGGCGGAAACCACCGACCTCGCCGATCACGTTCGCGCCCGGCACCCGCACCTCGTCGAGCACCAGCTCACCGGTGTCGACGCCCCGGACGCCCATCTTCTTGTCGACACGTCCCACGTCGACCCCGGGCCATGAACGCTCGACGATGAACGCGGTGACGCTGTCGTGGGCACGCGAGTCGACCGGCCCGGTCTTCGCGAAGACGCAGTACCAGTCGGCTTGGCGGACCCCGGACATCCAGCACTTGGTGCCGCTCAGGATCCAGTCGTCGCCATCGCGTCTCGCTCGGGTACGCATGCCCATCACGTCGCTGCCGGCCTGGGGCTCCGAGAGACCGAACGCGGCACGCTCGGCGCCCGTGGCGATCGGTGTGACGTAGCGCCGCTGCTGCTCGTCGCTCCCCGCGATCATCACCGGCCCCGTCGGCAGGCGGGTCAGCAGCAGCATGAGCGCCGCCGATTGCGAGTACTTGGCGACCTCTTCGATCGCCAGCGTGAGACCGAGGATCCCTGCCCCCGAGCCACCGAGCTCCTCGGGGATGCACAGACCGGTCAGCCCGGCGTCGACGAAGAGGTCGAAGAGGTCCTGGGGGTACTCCTCGCTGGTGTCGATCTCACGGGCCCTGGGCGCGACTCGCTCCTGGGCGAGCTTGCGGCAGGTCGCCTGGAGCTCCGTGAGCTCGGGCGCAAGGTCGAACAGCACCAGGGAAGGCTACCGGTCGAGGTCCACGGTCGACCCTTCGCGGTCCTCTCTGACGGAGTGGCGTCAGGCAGAGCGCCGCCGCTGACGGATGAGTCGACGCCGCTCACGGGCCGTGAGGCCGCCCCAGACCCCGTCCTTCTCCCGCGCCGAGACCGCGAACTCGAGGCAGGAGTCGACCACCGGACACAGCGCGCAGATGGCCTTCGCCGCGTCGGCCGCGGTGTCGTCCTCTTCCGTGGGATGGAAGACCTGGGGATCCACACCTCGGCAGCGGGCATGGTCTCGCCAGGTGCTCGTCGTGTTGGGGGCACTCGTTGCGTTCACCTTGTATTCACCGTCCTCGCTCCGCCCCCGGGGGAAGGCAGGAGCACGGGTATAACGACGGCGTGGGGGTGGCTATTCCACCCCTTTCGACCATCTGTCTTTCGACCATCTCGGCCCCGATCTGAACCGCGGGGGACCTGATGCGCCAGAACCCGCCCGTAGGATCGCCCGTCATGAGGCTCGACGTGGCGCACCGGAACCGCAAGGGGGTCGCGTTCGCGCTCGCAGCCTCCCTCACGGTTCCGGGCGTCATCCTCCGGGTCGGCGACGTCCACCCGCCCGAGCTCGTGGGCGCCGCGTTGTTCGGGATGGGCGTCGTGGGCGCGGCGTTCCTCCTGGCGTGGTCGGCCGAGGCGCTCGAGCTCGATGTGTCACGCGGCCTGGCGCTGGCGGTGCTCGCGCTCATCGCGGTGCTCCCCGAGTACGCGGTCGACTTCTCCTTCGCGTACAAGGCCGGGACCGACCCGGACAAGTACGCGCCGCTCGCCCTTGCCAACATGACCGGCAGCAACCGCCTGCTGATCGGGGTCGGATGGCCGATGGTCGTACTCATCGCGACCTGGCGTATCCACGCCGCGGCGAAGGCAGGGGGCTACTCGGGGCCCGTCGATACCACGGTGCACCTCGATCGACCGCGTTCGGTCGAGATCGCCTTCCTCGTCCTGGCGACGCTGTACTCGCTCACACTCCCGCTCAAGGATCACCTGACCCTCGTCGACGCCGCAGTGCTCGTGGGGCTGTTCCTCGCGTATGCCGTGCGGGTCTCTCGGGCGCCGGCCGAGGATCCCGACATCGTCGGACCGGCCGAGCTCCTCGCGGTGCTCCCCCAGCTCCGGCGCAGGGTCACCGTGGGGCTCCTGCTCGCCTACGCGGCGGCCGTGATCATCCTCTGCGCGGAACCATTCGCCGAGTCGCTCGTCCAGACCGGTGAGCAGCTCGGGGTGAGCACCTTCCTGCTCGTGCAGTGGGTCGCTCCGCTCGCCTCTGAGGCGCCCGAGCTGGTCGTCGCCGGACTCTTCGCCTGGCGACTCAAGACGAACTCGGGTCTCGGCACACTCGTGTCGTCGAAGGTCAACCAGTGGACGCTCCTCGTCGGCACCCTCCCCATCGTCTTCGTCGTGGCCGGTGGCGCGGCATCGGGACTCCCGCTCGACCGTCTCCAGCGCGAGGAGCTGTTCCTCACCGCGGCCCAGTCGGCGTTCGCCGTCGCGGTGCTCGCGAGCCGCAGCCTCAACGTCCGGGAGGCGTGGGCGTTGTTCGTCCTCTTCATCTCCCAGTTCATCATCGGGGCGCTGCTCCCGCCGGACCTGCGCCACCTGGAGCGGGTGAGCGTCGGGGTGCTCTACCTCGTGCTCGCTGCGGTCATGCTCGTCGTCCAGCGCCAGAGCCTCGGTCCACTCATGCGGGACGGCCTGCGAACGCCGATGGACGACATGGTCTCCGAAGCCCCTCCGGTGGGTGCCGGGGAGGCATCGTGAGCCGGATCGACGGCGACCGTCAGGCCATGATGGTGCCATGACGGCGACGCCCGGCGACACCACGGGGCCCGAGGACGACCACCGAACGAGCATCGACTGGCGCGTCGTGTTGCGCGCCTCACTCGTCGGGCTTGCCATCATCGTTCCCGTCACCGTGCTGCGCGTCGTGCTGGACCGTGAGCTCGCCGACTTCGCCCACAGCGGATGGATCTACCCGCTCTTCGTGTTGATCCTCGTCGGCTACTTCGCCGCAGGCTGGGTCGCCGGGCGGGCGGAGCCCGACGCGCCGCTCACCCACGGTGCGCTGGGAGGGATCGGGGTGCTGGTCCTCTGGATCCCGATCCGCATCGTCATCTGGGCGGTTCGTGAGGACGGACGAGCGCTCTTCACGGGTGACCGCGCCGCGCTCAGGCCCGGACAGGTCTTCGGTCAGATCGTCATCGCGGCCACGCTGGCGATGGCCGGCGCTTTCGTCGCCGCGCGCGTCGGACGGCGTCGAGCTATGACCGAGGCGCCGCCGCGTTGAGCCGCAAGATGCCCGCGTCGGTGAGCGTGTTGTTGTCGACGAAGACGTGCTGGGTGGCTGCGTGCATGTCGCGAAAGCAGCGCCCGAGCACGCTGGGCTGACGCAGGGCGTCGGACCCCGCCCAGGTGTAGGCGAACCGGACGACCTCAGTCGCGATCCGCGTCGCGTAGGTGGTGACCTGGCGTAGCCGTTGCCGCTCGACCTCGCTCGGCTCGCCCCCGGCGAACAGGTCGGCCTCGACCGTGGTGAACGACTCGAACACGAGCGCACGGGCCGATCGCATCGCGGCGTCGTAGTAGCCGAGCTCATACTGGAAGAGCTGTTGGTCGCGGACGGGGGCCGCACCCAGACGCGCCTTGCCGGCGACGATCTGGACGAGCTCGTCGAGCGCGCGCTTGGCGACCCCGAGTGCGAAGCCGGCGTGGCCGGCGGACGTGATGCCGAGCACCCCCAGGCGGTAGACGGGACCGCCGCGGTAGGCGACGGCGTCGAGGAGCGGGAACGTGAACGCGGGGTCGACCTCCTCGGCGTCGAGCGCGTAGTCGTAGCTCCCGGTGCCCTCCAGCCCCATGACGTCCCAGTTGCCCAGGAACTCGACGTGGTCCCGGGGCACGAACACCACCCGCATCTCGGGGAGACCGTTCGCTGCCGCGACGAACTCACCGTCGCGCGTCACGAGCGTCCCGCCACTGATCCACGACGCGTGGCCACTCCCGCTCGCGAACCCGTAGCGCCCCGTCGCGACATATCGGCCGTCGACGAGCTCGGCCGAGCCGACGGGGCCGAACATGCCGGCCACCACGGGCGTGCGGTCGCCGGAGAAGATCGTCGTCACCGCTTCTGCGCCCGTGAACACCGCGGCGAACGCCGTGGCCGTCGCGTTGGCCATGTGTGACCATCCCGTCGAGCCATCGGCCCAGGCGAGGATCTCGAACACCTCGAGGCATGTCGCGATGTCGGCCTCGGCCCCGCCGAGTTCTCGGGGCACCATCAGGGCGAACAGTCCGGCGTGGTGGAGCGCGTCGACGACGGGTTCGGTCATCGTGCCCGCGAGCTCGGCCGCCTCGGCTTCTGCCTCGATCAGCGCGGTGACCGAGCGGGCGGCGGCGAGCGCGTCGGTGTGGTGGTCCGTCGTGGCGGAGCGCGTCGTACTGGTCATCGGGCTACTCGAAGGTGAGCTTGCCGGAGTCGAGCACGACGCCGTCACCCACGCAGGTCTGGTAGATGGCCACGTCGGCGTCGACCCAGATCTTCACGTCGAGACGGTCGCCGGGCATCACCGGCGTGGAGAAGCGACCCTCCATGCTCTTGAACCGGCTCGGGTCGCCGCCGCACACTCCGTGCAGCAGTGCGCGGCCGGTGAACCCGTAGGTGCACAGTCCGTGCAGGATCGGCTTCGGGAACCCGGCGAGCTCGGCGAACTTCGGGTCGGAGTGGAGCGGGTTTCGGTCTCCGTTGAGGCGGTAGAGCAGCGCCTGGTCGGGTCGGGTGTCGTAGGAGACGACGGTGTCGGGGTCGCGCTCGGGCGCGACGTTGCGCGGGCCGCTCGGGCCCCGTTCCCCACCCCAGCCGCCTTCGCCGCGGATGAACGCCGACATCGTCGTGGTGAACAGCGGCTGCTCGTCGGCCAGGTCGACAGCTTCGCTCTCGAGCACGACGACCGCGGCCTTGCCCTTGTCGTACATCGCCGCGACCTTGCCCTGCATGCGGGCCTTGCCCGCGACCGGTAGCGGCTTGTGCAGCGTGACCGACTGCTCACCGTGCACCAGCATCGCCCAGTTGAACGTCCCGATCGCCGACATCACGTTGCCGCCGCCCCCGGAGGCGTTGATCACGACGGGCATGGTCGGCAGCGCCCGCTGCTCGATGTCGGTGCTGTTCTCCGTCGTGAACTCCAGCTCGAACCCGGTCGGGTCCGTCGCGCCGGCGCCGACGCCGAGCGCGTACAGCAGGCTGTCCTTCGAGGTCCAGGTCGCCTCGGCCGGCTCGGTGACCGTGCCGACGGCGTCGGGGTTCAGGGGCATCGTCGCTCCTTCATGCAGCTTTGAGGCAGAGAGATCGGAACCGTCATGCTGCCACCGCAGACACGGTCGCCGCCCAACGGGCGGGCCGGTGCTGAACACCGGTCCGCAATACCGGTCCCGAACACACGCACCTAGGCCCCCTTGGGGATCTTGCTCCACGGCACATCACGGTCTGCCTTGGCCTCGGCCGGCAGGCCCAGCACACGCTCGCCGAGGATGTTGCGCATCACCTCGGTGGTACCTCCGGCGATCGTCTCGGACTGCGAGGCGAGGAAGTGGTCGACTGGATCGTCACTCGGCGGCGGGTCATAGCCACCGCTGAGCGCCCCGGTCGGTCCAAGCGTCGACACGGTGAACGCCTGGATCCGCTGGTCGAGCAGGGCGCCGCCCATCTTCAGCACCGACCCTTCCGGCCCCGGCGTCCCGCGCTCTCGAAGTGCCGACGCGCGCATCGCGCCGAGGCGAAGTACCTCGGCCTCGACCCAGAGTCGCATCAGCTCGTTGCGCCTTGCCGGGTTGCGATCGGGTGCCGTGCTCCATGCCTCGAGCGCGCCGGCGATCGGGCCGCTTCCCCGCGGCGAGATGACACCACCGATCGACACTCGCTCGTTCATCAACGTCGTGACCGCGACGTGCCATCCGTCGCCCAGGCCACCGAGCCGCGCCGAGTCGGGGACCTGGGCGTCGGTGAAGTACACCTCGTTGAAGTCGGCGCCACCGGTCATCTGCCGCAGCGGACGCACCTCCACGCCGGGCGCGTGCATGTCGACGATGAAGGCGGTCAGGCCCGCGTTCTTGGGCACGTCGGGATCCGTGCGGGCCAGGAGCATCCCCCATCGGGCGCGGTGCGCGAGCGACGTCCAGACCTTCTGCCCGTTGACGATCCACACGTCGCCGTCGCGCACCGCCCGCGTGGCGAGGGTCGCGACGTCGGAGCCGGCACCCGGCTCACTGAACATCTGGCACCAGATCTCCTCGGCGGTCCAGATCGAGCGCAACATGGCACGCTGCTCGTCGCTCCCGTGCGCCACGATCGTCGGCCCGACCATCCCGATACCCATCGGGTTCCGGAGCCACGACGATGTCCGGCCCGCCGCGGCGAGCTCGGCATCGACGACCTCCTGGAGCTTCGGGGTGAGATCCAGGCCACCCTGGCCGAGCGGGTAGTGGACCCGCGCGAGGCCGGCGTCGAACTGCGCGCCGAGGAAGGCGGTCTGGTCGTCGTCGGCGTGCTCTGCGAGCAGCGTGGCCACCCGCTCTCGAATGTCACGCTCGTCGTCGCTGGCCATGTCTCCCCGCTCGTTCACGTGCTCGCCCGGTCACCTGGTCGCAGGGCAGTCTCCCCGATCAGGGCCAGGATCGCTATCTTCGCGAGGTGACCTCGAACGGTGAGCCCACGGTGTTCGGGCGCGGCGCCGAGGACCGCGAGCATCTGGTCGAGCACTTCCGGGCCTACGGCTGGGTAGCGGTCGATGCGGTCCGACCCCGCGATGCCGGCGCCCTGTCCGGCTG
>Ga0209048_10000313_pt1 | contig 53250 bp, 51 predicted proteins | sample FrelakmetCRP12CR_FD_187146 | JGI IMG/M metagenome (GOLD analysis project Ga0209048, IMG submission 187146) | Freshwater lake sediment microbial communities from the University of Notre Dame, USA, for methane emissions studies - CRP12 CR (SPAdes)... | ecosystem: Environmental > Aquatic >...
GGCGACGACGATCATCTCGCGCTCGGCCTTCGTGAGTCCGCCTTCCTTCAGCATGAGCGCGTCGTGATAGGCGAAGAATGCGCGCCATTCCGCTGGACGGTGGGCCAGCGTCAGAAAGACGTTGGGGACAAACCCCGCCTTCTCCTGCACTTCGAGCATTCGCGTCCGAATGTCCTCGGGCAGGTCTTCGAGTTTCGGGACCGGGTAGCGGCTGATGGGAAGGGCGTCCATGATTGCGTATGTCTGCTGAATGGGTCGTCGCCGAAAGACCTGAATTGAACCATATTGCAACCCGCGACCGCCATCGACCGATTGAGTCCGCCCCTGATACCGGACGAAGAGAGGTCGCCGCAGGTCCCCGAAGAGCAATTCAGACCGAAGATAGGCTGATTGACGGTCGATTCATCGCCGTCATGTCTGTAGCGCCAAGTTCGCGCTCAGCCGAACGCCGGAATCACCTCAGCGAGCCGCGACCACATCGGACTCGTTGGCATTGCGGCGCAGGACGAATTCGCAGATCTGTTTTGGCAGAATGGGGCGACTGACGAGGTATCCCTGAACCTCGTCACAATCGCGCTCTCGCAAGAAGCGGAGCTGGTCCTCCGTCTCGACGCCTTCCGCCACGACTTTCAAGCGCAGGTTATGTGCCATCGCAATCACGGCGGAGACGATTGCCGCGTCATCGGCGTCCACCGGGACCTCTCTGATGAACGACCGGTCGATCTTCACACTCTCGATTGGAAATTTCTTGAGCCGTGCGAGCGATGAATAGCCGGTGCCGAAATCGTCGATCGAAATGTGCACGCCCATCCTTCGGATCTCAAGAAGTGTCTCGGCGGCGCGCTCGGGGTGCGCCATCATCATGCTTTCGGTGATCTCCAACTCGAGCAGATCAGGGGGCAGCCCGGTCTGGGCAAGGGCGTGCGCGACTTCGATCACGAGTCCGCCATCGATGAACTGGCGGGCTGAGAGGTTGACCGCGACGCGGATAGGGCCGGGCCCCTCGGCCCGCCACCGACACGCCTGCGCACACGCTTCGTGCAGTACCCAGCGGGCGATCTGGCGAATGAGGCCGGATTCCTCTGCGAGCGGGATGAATGCGTCCGGCAGCACGAGGCCGCGCTCAGGGTGCTGCCAGCGGACCAGCGCCTCGACGCCGGTCAGCGCGCCGGTCCGCAGCGACACCTTCGGCTGGTAGAGCAGCATCAGCTGATGATCGTCGAGGGCGCGGCGAAGTGCCGCCCCGAGAACCATTCGCTCCGCCGAAGGCCGGGCACCCACCTCGCCGGCGAACGCGAGGCTGTTGCCACCGGATTCCTTTCCGCGATACATCGCGACGTCCGCGTTCTTCAGCAGGGTTGCCGCATCCTCGCCGTCGCTGGGGAACATCGCGACGCCGATGCTCGCACCGAGTCTGCATTCCTGCCCATGCAACACGATCGGCTCGGACAGGGCTTCCAGCAGGCGCAATCCGAACTCGTTGACGTCGACCTGATTCGTGACGTCTTCGGCGAGTACGATGAACTCGTCACCCCCCAGCCGGGCGACCGTGTCGGCGTCCCGGATCGTCTTCTTCAGGCGCCCCGCCATCACCTTGAGCACTTCATCACCGGCAATGTGACCGAATGCATCGTTGACGTCCTTGAATCGGTCGAGATCAACGAACAACAGGGCGATTGCACGATCATGGCGACGCGCGACCGCGAGCGCGTGATTCAGCCGCTCGAAGAATGCCTGCCGGTTGTATAGACCCGTCATCGGGTCGAGGCGGGCGAGCCGGCTCCTCTTGGCCTCGATCAACGTCTGCTTCGTGATGTCGCGCCCGATGCCGCGATATCCGACGAATGTGCCATTCTCGGCGAAGACCGGTTCGCCGCTGATCGACACATAGCAGGCACCGCCGTCTTGCCGTGGCTGGCGCAGAACGACGTCGTGAAACGTTTCGTGCGCGTCGAGACGCCGTTTGTGCGCATCCCATCCACCTTCCGGCGGCTCGACCTGCGGCAACTGCCAATACGTTCGACCGAGGCATTTCTCGATGGTCGATCCGACGGAGTCCGTGAGATTGCCGCCAATCGCGGTGAAGCGAAACTGCGCATCCTGGTCCCAGTGCCAGTCCGAACCGAGCAACGTGAGACCGTGGAATCGTGCCTCGCTTGCAATTACCGCCGCCATCCGACTGCGCGAATTAAACTCGGACGTGTTCTCGCGTCGCGATGCCTGGTCTCGAAGCGGCATTTCCGGCACCCACTTGTCATGTGCCGATGCGTAGGCGTAGCGTGTCTCACTCCCCGCTGCGACGATTTCCGGCGTACGACTGGCGTTGCGGCCAATCCACCGCAGAGGGCGACGCAGCAGGCTACGCAGCGGTTCCACGATGGGTGGGCAGAATGGCGGGCGCGTGGGGCTTTGCGGAGGTATCCGGCGAGCCCGGGACGCGAACTGTCGACTTGGCGCCGTTCGACGCTTGCACCTTGTCGATCACCGTGAACGAGCTCTGGATGAACTCGAACTGTTGCTGGATCGGATTGTTGAGACGCAGCGCGTATGTCGCGTTGGAAGACAATAGCTTCAAGACACAATCGTTCGTGAAATCGCGCGCCGGCAGAAGCAACGTCTTGATGGGCATCGTCGGGCGCAGTTCGCTTGGCGGGAGATAGAGCGCGGCAAAGCATCTTTGCCCTGAGTCCGCGGACTCGTCGACGGAAGGGTTGGCGGCGCGATCGGCTACCAGCTTCACGAAGCGCGGCCCGCGCCCAAGGTGCTCGACACCGATCTCGACGTAATCGACCATCAGCCGCCGGAGCCGGCGCACGACGGTCACGGACCAGAAACTGGTCTCGTCTTCGCGAATGGCAATCAGCGACCCTGGTATTACGCGATTCAAATCGTCGATCTTCCCACGCAAGCGGGAGCCGGAATCGCTGTGGTCCTTGACCTGCCAGACGATCGGCGCCGCGTCCCGATCGTCCGCGCTGGACGGGGGCATCAATGTTATGGCCGCTCCCGCGTCCATCGCGGGCGAATAAGTCTTCACGCCGATGGACGTGATCGTGATTCCATCCGTTTGCGGCTCCGAGGTCCCTGCCGCCTTGCCGCGCGCCTTCGCCTCTTTACGCAACACCTGAATGATGTTGGACAAGCCGATTATTGACTGAACCGTCAGAGCGACACGCTTGCGCTCCCCGCGACGCGCAACGACGATGGGGCTGGGATCGAACGTGGTCTTGAGTTTCTTCAGCAACGCGACCTGTCCGGCGTGCTCCGCCGGAGTCAAAGTATTGCGCACGGAGGTCGACTCTTGCAGCGACTCGAGCCGCTCGTCGATCAACGCTAGCAGGGGGGAAGGGTCCATAAACAGGCAATTGCCGGCTTCCATGGAAACCGTGCGTTGGAGGCCATCGGTGCCCTCGGGATTGACGGCAAATCCCCTTGCTGCGACATGGTGTCCCGCCGGTGCTTCGTGCGGGTGCAGCTGCACGATCTTGCACCATTGGCCAAACCAGCCATCGGCCCACAGTGCCTCGCGCGGCGAGAACTGCCCATTGTTCATCACATCGAGCAGTAGAATTCGGACGTACTGCTGTCCCGGCGTCGTCGCGATTTCGTGCTTGTCGCCCGTTTTCGGCTCCGCAACGCTTTGCGTGGCCCAGCCCCGACTTCGGGCAAACCGATAGGTTTCGTGGAGCTCCTTCCACTGCTCGGGGATACGTTTCTTGTATCGAATGAATCGCAGGAGGAATTCGATGCGTCGGTGAAAGAAAAGTCGAGCGACAACGGAGTGTGCGTGGGCAAGGAAGTAGACGTCGGACGTGTTCTCCAGGTGCCCCAAAAAATGTTCGTACGCTTGGTAGAAGGTCTGGCTCAGGCGCAACGCGGAAACCCAGACACTTCGTTCGTACGAACGCGACTGCCCGTTGCCTTCGACGTATCGGGTCAGCAATTGCGTGCTGATGCGCTTCGCGCGTTGGTCAAGTCCGAGCAGCGCGTCAAGCTGGTCCGCTCTCGGCAGGTTGCTTTCCAGAATCCCGGGAATCGCGTCGCACACCGACTTCTGCGCGCTGATCGGGTCTTCGCCCGGCGACGAACGCCAAAGGGCGTCCGCCCCCAAACCGTCGCGCGCGCGACTGGATTTGATGGTGCCAACGAGTGTGACAGTGTCAGCGTGACCCATGCGTAGCGCTTTCGGGAGCAGTCCGGACTCGACTAGCGCATGCAAGGTTCATGCCCACAGTCCCAGGGCAATCTTGACACCCGTTTGCCAGCGGTCGCGCATACGGCTCGAACGATCGCCAAAGGGCCGTCTAGCAGACCCGTGACGTTCGATCTGGAGCGTGTCGGCTGACCTCAATTCGTCCGATTTGGTGTGCGTTTTGCGTTTGCGTCGATGCCACCGTGCCGTGCAAGTTGAGGTGTACAAGGCAACCAGTATCACTTTTGTCGCCAAGAGCGTAAGGATGGCCGTCATGAATCCTGTCTTTTCGGAGTCCGTCTGCGTTGCATCGCTGCCGCGATGCGGCCGCGGCTCGGTTTCGAGCGACGACCGTAGACGCACAGGAGGGAGCAATCGCGCTACGATATTCGGCTGGCGCCTGGCCGCGGCGGCCAGGCTGCCGTTTCCCTCTCGCCGAGCGAGGATGACATGCCCAATATTTCTGAGCGACGATTGCGCCTCTCGCTGGTCGCCACCGTTCTGTGTCTCGCGTGCGGATGTGCCGGTCCTCCGCAAGCCGGCAGCGAGGGCCGCACCGCCCCCGTGCAGGTCAATGCGACGAACCCGTATGTCGGGAAACCCTACGAAGTCGTCGCTCCTCTTTGGGCCGATTCGTGGCGAACGGCTTTGCGTCTTCGAACCTATCCGACGCGGGAGGAGGCCATCGGCGCTTTGCAGGCGGAAGCGGCGCGCCTGAACGCGGACGCGCTGATCAGCGTGAGTTGCCTGGATCAAGGCCGTTCGACGTGGCTCAACAGCAATGAGCCCGGTTTCCTTTGCTACGGAGTCGCGATCCGGGTCGGACGAAGCCAGGGTTGATCAGGGGTTGATCGACGTTGGGAACAAAAGCCAGCATGGCGCTCCGACGGACCCGGGCTACTCTGGCACATTGTTCGGCGTGACCATGGCTGCCAGCGCCTTGACGATCGGGAGCGGCTGACATGGGCGCCACTGCCCCCCATGACCCCGGAGCGGGCTTACGGAATCGGCATCGGAAAACAGCGGGATCTTCCGCACGTCTTCGATCGTCAACATGACTTGCCCGGTCTTCCGTCAACCGGCGGATCCTCCGCCGGGCGATACATTACGCGAGTCCGGTCCGACGCTCCACCTTCCGGGGAATGCAAATGCGCAAGCGGATCACCGTATTGGGCGCCGGCTTCGGCGGGCTGGAGTTCAGCACGAGCGTCTCGGAGTCCCTCGGTCACGAGATCGACGTGACGATGATCGACGAGAGTGACGCGTTCGTATTCGGTTACTCCAAGCTCGATGTGATGTTCGGCCACGCCGCAGCGGAAGACGTGCGGCTGCCGTACAGGAATTTCGTTAAGCCCGGTGTTCGGATGCTGCAGGAAACGATTGTGGCCATCGACCCGGCCACGCGCCGCGTGACGACCAGCGCCGGAACCCATGATTGCGATTACCTCGTCGTCGCGCTGGGCGTCGGCTACGACATCGCCGCGACGCCGGGGCTGGCGGAAGGCGGCAACGAATTCTATTCAATGGAGGGCGCGGAACTTCTGCGCCGGACGTTGCCGGGATTTTCCAGCGGCAAGGCGATCATCGGCGTGGCCGCCGCTCCCTACAAATGCCCACCGGCGCCGAGCGAATGCGCGCTGCTGCTGCACGACCACCTTGCGACGAGGGGCGTTCGCGGTGCGTGCGAAATCACGATGGTGCTGCCGCTGTCGAGCCCGGTGCCGCCATCGCCCGAAACGTCGCGCGCCCTGATCGCCGCCTTCGCCGAACGCGACATCAGGTTCATGCCGAACCGGCACGTGGTGTCCCTCGACCCGCGGCGTCGAGTGGCGGTGCTGGACGACGGCGGCGAGCTCGACTACGACCTTTACCTCGGCGTGCCGAAGCATCGCCCGCCGATCGTGGTGGAGGAGAGCGGGCTTGCCGAAGGCGGCTGGATCCCGGTCAATCCGCGGACGCTGGAAACGAAATTCCCCGACGTCTTCGCGATCGGCGACATCGCCAACACCGGGACGCCGAAGGCCGGCGTATTCGCCGAAGGTGCCGCGAAGGCGGTTGCCGCATCACTCGTTGCGAAGATTCGCGGCGTGGGACAAGGACAACTCTACGGCGGGGCGGGGTCCTGCTATATCGAATTCGGCGGCGGAAAGATCGGCCGCGTCGATGTCGATTTTTTCTCCGGCCCGAAGCCGACCGGGACGTACTACGAACCCGCGCTGGCGTTGCGCGCCGACAAGGAGCGATTCGGATCCAGCCGCCGCGCGCGCTGGTTCGGCATGTAGGCAGAACCGCGGGAGCGCCGCTACGAAACGACCTCGTCCGCGCGCGCCAGGATCGACGGCGGAATCGCGATGCCGATTGCCTTTGCGGTCTTCAGGTTGACGACCAACTCGAACTTCGCGGATTGCTCGACCGGCAGGTCCGCCGGTTTCGCGCCCTTGAGGATCCTGTCCACGAAATAGGCCGCGCGGCGGTAGTTGGCGATATTGCTCTCGCCATACGACATGAGACCGCCCGCGCTGACCGCCTCGCGGTAGGGGTAGATCGACGCCATGCGATGCTTGAGCGCAAGGTTGGCGATCTGCTCTCGGCTCAAATAGAAAACACCGCCACCGGACACCACCACTGCGTCCGCGTGATCGGAGTGCAGCGTCGAGAACGCCTGCTCGATCTCCGAGCTCGAGGCTGGCGTCAGGATGCTGTATCGGACGCCAACCGATTCGGAGGATTTCTTCACGACTTCCGCGATTGCTGCATCAAGGCGCCCCGATCCATTCAACAGTACGCCCACCCGGCTCGTCCGTGGAAGCGTTTCCTTCAAGAGCTGCAATTGCTTGGCAATGAGCTCGGGGGTCTGCCGGGACACGCCGGTGACATTGCCTCCGGGGCGCGCTAGGCTCGCAACCAGCCCGGCCGCGACCGGGTCGGCGGCGTTGGCCATTACGATTGGAATCGTGCTCGTGGCCTTCCGGGCAACCATGGCGACTTCGGTGAGTGACACTACGAGGACGTCGGGATTGAGCTTGACGAGTTCGGCCGCAAGCTCCGTCAACCGATCGACATTGCCCTCAATGGCCAGGTTGTAGCGATATTCGATCTTGACGTTTTTTCCGTCGACATAACCGAGATCGACCATGCCCTGCCGAAACGCGTCGAACATCCCGCCGGCCGAAATCGGGGGACCAAGGTAGCCGATGGTGGGGATCTTGGGCGCGGGCTGCGCTCGTGCGGCTACGGGCGCGGCGATGATGCTGCCGGTCAGCGCGCGCAGGAATTTGCGCCGATCCATCATCGTGTCGTTCGCATTGCGCGCCGCTTACTGCGACGGCGGAACGTAGCCCGAAGGCATCTCCGCGCCGCCGCCGAAGAAATGCTGCTCCATTTGCTCGGCCAGCCATTTCCTCGCGCGCGCATCGGCGAGCGACAGCCGGTTTTCGTTCACGAGCATCGTCTGGTGCTTGAGCCAGCCTTGCCACGCCTCCTTCGACACGTTTTCGTAGATGCGCTTGCCGAGCGGGCCGGGATACGGCGGGAGGTCGAGCCCCTCGGCTTCGCGGCCGAGCTTCACGCAATTCACCATCCTTGCCATGCGAATCTCCTAGAACTTTTTCCGGTAGACCTGCGACTTGCGCTGGTAATTGTAGAGAAGCTGCTTCTGCCGCGGCAGATCGGCGATCGTCGCGGTGTGGAATCCGCGCTCGATGAACCACTGCGACGTGCGCGTCGTCAGCACGAAGAGCTCAGAGAGCTTCAGCTTGCGCGCGCGCATTTCGATCTCGTGCATCAGCGCTTCGCCGTAGCCCTCGCGCCGGAAGTCCGGGTGTACCGCCAGCGCCGCCAGCTCGCCGACCTTTTCCTCGGGAAACGCATACAGCGCGGCGCAGCCGATGATGCCGTTGTCGTGCTCGGCGACGACGAAGCGCTCGATCTCGGTCTCCAGACGCTCGCGTGACCGGCGGACCAGAATGCCCTGTTCCTCGAGCGGCCCGATGATGGCGAGGATGCCGCCGACGTCGTCGATCGTCGCGTTGCGCAGGTTCGCAAGCGGCGCGGCCGCGATCATCGTGCCCACGCCGTCGCGCGTGAACATCTCGAGCAGCAACGCGCCATCGAGGTGGCGGCTGATGAGGTGCGCGCGCTTGACGCCGTTGTCGCACGCCTTGATGGCGCAGGGCAGGTAGTGCTGGACGTCGGCGGGGAGCTTGGTCCGGCCGGCGGCGAGCAGTGCCTCGGCGTCGCGGGTCGACAGCTCGGTCAGCAGCTTCCGGCGGCCGTTGCGCACGCCTTCGGTGTCCATCAGGAACACGAGCTTGTGCGCGTTGAGACGCACGGCGACCTGGGTGGCGACTTCCTCCAGCGCGAGGTTGAAGATTTCCCCGGTGGGCGAATAGCCGAGCGGCGAGATGAGCACGATGTCGCCGTCGTCGAGGCGCTGGTGGATCGCATCGGTGTCGACGCGCCGCACTTCGCCGGTGAGCAGCATGTCCACGCCGTCGACCACACCCATCGGCTTCGCGGTGATGAAGTTGCCGGACGACACGCGGATGCGCGCGCCGGCCATCGGCGAGTTGGCGATGCCAAGCGAGAGCAGTGCCTCGATGCGGCTCCGCACCTGGCCGCCCGCCTCGAGCACGCAGTCCATCGTCTCGGCGTCGGTTACGCGCAACCCGAATGCGTATTTGCTTTCGATGTCCTGCTGCGTCAGGATCGCCTCGATCTGCGGCCGCGAGCCATGCACGACGACGATGTGCACGCCGAGGCTGTGCAGCAGGTTGAGATCGTGGATGATGCCGAGAAAGGTTTCGTCGGCCACGACCTCGCCGCCGAATGCGATCACGAACGTCTTGCCGCGAAACGCATGGATGTAGGGCGCGGCGAGGCGGATCCACTGCACGAACGCGCGCGTGGTCGCGGAATGGGCGGTCGGCGCGGCGTTGAGGTTGGTCGGCATCGCGTGCAGGGACAGGAGTTGGATGGGGCGGGACGCGGGCCGCCGGATTATAACGCCGCCCCGTATAATTCCCGCTCGCATGACGTCTCCCCTACTCGCAAACCTCAATCCGGAGCAGCTCGCCGCGGTCACGCTCCCGCACGCGTCGGCGCTGATCCTTGCCGGAGCGGGAAGCGGCAAGACGCGCGTGCTGACGACGCGCATCGCATGGCTGCTTGCGACCGGACAGGCCTCGCCGCTGTCGATCCTCGCCGTCACGTTCACCAACAAGGCGGCAAAGGAGATGCTGACGCGGCTCTCCGCGATGACGCCGATGCACACGCGAGGAATGTGGATCGGCACGTTCCATGGCCTGTGCAACCGGATGCTGCGTGCGCACTACCGCGACGCCAACCTGCCGCAGCTCTTCCAGATCATGGACACGCAGGACCAGCTCGCGCTGATCAAGCGACTGTCGAAGGCGCACGGCATCGACGACGAGCGCTTTCCGCCGCGGCAGCTGCAGGCGTTCGTCTCGGATGCGAAGGAAAAGGGGCTGCGCCCAAACCAGGTCGAGGCCGCCGACGAATTCACGCGGCGCCTGGTCGAGCACTACGCGCTGTACGAAGCGATGTGCCAGCGCGAGGGCGTGGTCGATTTCGCCGAGCTCCTGTTGCGCAGCTACGAGCTGTTGGCCGGCAACGACGGCATCCGCGAGCACTATCGCCGCCGCTTCTCGCACCTGCTGGTCGACGAGTTCCAGGACACGAACGTCCTTCAATACCGCTGGTTGCGGCTGCTCGCGGGACCGCATACGGCGGTGATGGCGGTCGGCGACGACGACCAGTCGATCTATGCGTTTCGCGGCGCCAACGTCGCCAACATGCAGCACTTCGAGCGCGATTTCGGATCGGCGGAAATCCCGGTGACGCTGATCAAGCTCGAGCAGAACTACCGCTCGCACGGGCACATCCTCGACCTCGCCAACGCGCTCATCAAGAACAACGCGACGCGTCTCGGAAAGAACCTCTGGACAAGCGAAGGGAAGGGCGACCCGGTGCGCGGGATGGCGGCGCCCTCGGACCACGATGAGGCCGCATTCATCGTGGACATTGCCAAGGGGCTCGCGTCCGAAGGGCTCGCGCTTTCGGAAGTCGCCGTGCTTTACCGCTCGAATGCCCAGTCGCGGGTGCTGGAGCATGCGTTGTTCAACGCGGGCCTTCCGTACCGCGTCTACGGCGGCATGCGCTTTTTCGAGCGGGCTGAAGTGAAGCACGCGCTCGCCTATCTCCGCCTTGTCGCGGTCCCGGACGACGACGGCGCGTTCCTGCGCATCGTCAATTTCCCGCCGCGCGGAATAGGCGCGCGCACCCTCGAGTCGCTGCAGGACGCGGCGCGCGCCGCCGGGACGAGCCTTTGGCAGGCGGCGTGCACGGGCGCGGTCGGCGGCAAGGCGGGGACGAGCCTCGCGGCGTTCATCCGGCTGATCGAATCGCTGCGCGCGGCGACCGCCGGATTGCCGCTGCCGGAGGCGGTCCTGCACGTCAACGAGGGCTCCGGGCTCGTCGCGCACTACACCGCGGAAAAGGATGGTCAGGACCGCCTCGACAACCTGGAGGAGCTCGTGAGCGCGGCGGATGGCTTCCTGCGCGAGGCCGACCTCGCCGTCGATGCGCCGATCGCCATCGCGGTCGACGATGATCCTGCCGTGCAGGAAGGCGCCGCCGACCCGCTGACCGCGTTCCTCGCGCACGCGGCGCTCGAGGCGGGCGAAACGCAGGCCGCCGAGGGGCGGCCGGCGCTGCAGCTCATGACCGTGCATGCGGCCAAGGGTCTCGAGTTCCACACCGTGTTCGTTACCGGGCTCGAGGAAGGCCTGTTCCCGCACGAGAACAGCATGAACGAGTTCGACGGCGTCGAGGAGGAACGGCGCCTCATGTATGTCGCGATCACGCGGGCGCGGCGCCGGCTCTACCTCACGCATGCGCAGAGCCGGATGCTGCACGGCCAGGTCCGCTACAACCTTCCGTCTCGCTTCATCGACGAGGTTCCGCGCGACCAGATCGCCTGGCTGTCGCCGCCGCGCCGTTGGTCGCGGGACGCGATCGATGTCGATGCGGCGGAATGGGGCGCGCGCGAACGCCCGGCCCCCGCGTGGGCCACGCCGTCGGAGAGGCCCGCTGCTCGCGAGGAGCCGCAGGGCCCGTCGTGGCGTATCGGCCAGAGCGTGCGGCACGCGAAGTTCGGTCTCGGGATCATCATCGACGCCGAGGGGCGCGGCGCCGATGCGCGTGTACAGGTCAACTTCCGCGAAGGCGGCGTCAAATGGCTGGCGCTCGAATACGCGAAGCTCGAGGCTGCCTGATCGATCGGCCCACCGGGCGCAGCCGGGATTTCAGTTTGCCGCTTCGGTGAATCCCGATACACCGGCGTCGATCAGCCACCACTTCCATTTCGGAACGGAATGAAACGGTAGCACGACATTGCTTTCGATGTGCGTCGGCTGGCCCTTGACCATTTCGTACGCAATCGTCGTCGGCGCGGCATCGGCGGGAACCTTGCACGACCAGTTGTCGCGATCGACGACCTTGCAATCGGAAAACCTGCTTGACGGCGCCGTGGAGCCGCGCACCCAGTGCAGGACCTCCTGGCGCAGCATGCTTGCGCGAAACGCGTAGCGCTTGTCCGCGACGAGCTTGCCGCTGCAGACGTTGCCGTTCCACGTTCCGTGGTCGCAATTGACGGTATAGACCGTGCGCTCGCCTTGCAGCGTGATCCGGTCGCTTCCCCACAGCAGCGCCGCCACGAAAGCGACGGCCAGGGCCACCGATAGCATCTTGATGAGCCTCGACCCGCGACGCTTGTCATCGTCCTTCATCGGCCTCCTTCCGGATCGCCATGGACCATCGGCGTCGCGGTTGCGTTCGGGCCGAGCTGCGCGGCGCGGCCTTCGATTGCGATTCAGTGGGTAATGGTAGAGGACAAGCCCCGCACTCCGCCAGTCCCCTCAAGCCGAAGCGTCGTCCGCGGGCGCGTCCTGCCGCGCCGGCCGGTCTTCCGGATGAAAGACATCGCGGTAGGCAACGTAATCGGAGACATGCAATGTCGCGAACACCAGCGCGAGATAGGGTAGGAGGACCAGCGCGGCGACCGTGTAGGCAGCCTCGATGGGCACCAGTGCGGCGATCAGCGCGGCAACGAAGGCCGGAAGCACGCCAAGGTAGAAGAATAGCAACAGCGCATAGACCGCGATCGGCCGCCAATTGCCGATGGCGGCCTTGAAGCTCGTCGCGAGCGCGGCGGTGGTCCCGCAATCCTGGAACACGACAAGGCCCGGCGCGAACCACAGGGCGAGCAGCACCGGCAGCGCGCACAGCGCCCCGAACAGCATCGCCATCTGGACGTCGGCGCTGACGAGGAAGGCCTCGTCGACTTTCGCCGCTCCGGACATAACGTCGAGCATCTTGCCACCGTCGACGAGGCTGGTCGCGAAGACCGCGCCCTTCATGCACACGACGAAGAAGAAACCCAGCAGCAGGAGAGCCCGGAGATTGGCGCGAAAGCCCGCGAACAGGTGCCGGAACGCAGGCGCCTCGCCGCGCTCCTGCGACCAGGCGGCCGCGAGAAAGCCCACGGCGAACACGGGTTTCAACATTGGCGCAACGAAGTTTCCCAACCAGGGCACGACATCGACGGTGAGGATCAGAACGTAATAAGTGAGCATCAGCAGAAGCCAGCGCACGCGTTGCGCCCACATCATCGCGAACGCCTGCCGCAGCCACAGGGCGCCGTGCGCCGCGCCGTGGCGGGCAAAGACGATCGGACCGGGGCCGGACTCGGACACGCTCACGAAATCGTCCCCGTGCCCGGAACCGCGAGCGCGGAATCCGAGAAGCGCAGCGGCGACGCCACCCGTGAGCGCAGGATGCGCTCGAAGTGCGCCGGATCATGCGCATGCACGAGCTCGCCGGGGCGCGGCAGATGGAGGTCGTACAGCCGCGACAACCAGAAGCGCAGCGCGGCCGCGCGCAGCAGCGCGGGCCACTGTGCCCGTTCGTCGTCCGTCAGTGGCCGCGCGGCGTGATAGGCGCCCGCCAGCGCGTCGACGAGTTCCGGGACGAGCGACCCGCATCCTTCGCCTTCGCGCACGATGCACCAGTCGTTCACCGTGATCGCGAGGTCGTAGGCGAGAAAATCCGTCGCCGCGAATCCGAAATCGATGATGCCGGAAACGGCATCGCCGACGAACAGCACGTTATCGCAGAAGAGGTCGCCGTGAATCGCGCCGCGCGGCAGCTTGCCCTTGCCGAATCCCGTCTGGAACTTGAGTTCCGTCGCGAGCAGGACGTTCTGGTCGGCGTCGAGGAACGGGCGCACCGCGCGCGCCGCCTGCCGCCACCAGCCCGGCCCGCGGCGATTCGAGAGGCGCGTCCGGTACGTGGCCGACGCGACGTGCAGGCGGCCGAGCGCGGCGCCGACCGCGGCGCAGTGTGCGGCATCGGGCGCGGCGATCGGCGAGCCGTCGAGGCGGGTGACGAGACCGGCCGGCTTGCCGTTCAGCACGCTGAAGTGCGCCCCGGTGCGGTCGGACACCGGTGCCGGGCATTCGACGCCGGCGCGCGCGAGATGCGCCATCAGGTTGAGGTAGAACGGCAGTTCCTGCGCGGGCAGCCGCTCGTAGAGCGTCAGCACGAAGCGGCCCCTGGACGTCGTGACGAAATAGTTGGTGTTCTCGATGCCCGCGGCAATGGGCGCGAGCTCCATCACCGCGCCGACCGCGTAGCGCGCGAGCCAGGCGTCCAGTTCTTCAGGTGAAACGAGCGTGTAGACCGACATCGGGCGTCGCCCGCGCGAGAAGCGCCGGCATCGGATAACGTTGCGAAACGAATTACCGGATCACCACGAGAACAGCACCCACATCGGCACCTTCAATGCCGTGTCGAGGCTGTCGCGGCGGATGAACTGGTTGCCGCCGGCCGTCGGAATCAGATAGTAGGGGCGACCGTGGGTCGGCGTAACCTTGATCCAGACCAGGATGCCGTTGACCCGGGCTTCCTCGACGGTCTCGCGAGCGTTTTTTTTCGCGATCGTGACTTCCGGCGCGGGCTCCGTCCCATCGACGTTCGGAGGCGGCGCGATTTCGGGGAGCGCCTGGAGCACGGGCGGCTTGGCCGCTTCCTGCGCGAACGCACCGCCAGCCGCGAGCAACAACGCGCAGGCAGCGGCAACGGCGTGAGAGCGGCGAGGGCGGATCATGCGCGGGCTTTCGATAGGTGCATTCTAGCAGAGCGCCTCCCGGTGGCGGTCGCTACAGGTTCAGCATCTTCTCCCGTTCCTCGCGCGTCGGTGTGAAGCCGCGGTTCTCGTAGAAGCTGAATATCGCCTCGACGATTTCCGCCGGGTCCTCGAGGATCTGCATGAGGCCGAGGTCCTTCTCGCTGATCATGTGCTCGGCGACCAGCGTGTCCCGAATCCAATCCGTGAGGCCCTGCCAGAAGGCGCGGCCGACGAGGATGATCGGAATCTTGCGGCTCTTCCCGGTCTGCACGAGCGTCAGGCATTCGGACAGCTCATCCAGCGTGCCGAAGCCGCCGGGCAACACGACGTAGGCGGAGGCCCACCGCACGAACATCATCTTGCGCGCGAAGAAATAGCGGAAGTCGAAGCTCACGTCCTGGAAGTCGTTGCCGCCTTTTTCGTGCGGCAGCAGGATGTTGAGCCCGATCGCCGGAGACTTGCCCTTGAACGCGCCGCAGTTGGCGGCTTCCATGAGGCCGGGGCCGCCGCCCGAGATGACGGAGAATCCGGCGTCCGAAAGGAGCCGCGCGATTGTCTCCGCCTTCTCGTAGTATGGATGCCCCGCCTTGATTCGCGCGCTGCCGAACATCGAAACGGCGGGCCGCAGTCCGCGCAGGCGCTCGGTCGCCGCCGCGAACTCTGCCATAATCCCCAGCACCCGCCAGGCCTCCTGACCGTTGGTCGTGTACATCGCCTGCGGATCGATGAGTTCCGGAATCTTGGTGGTCTGTGCCATGCCTTCGCTCGTTCTGGTGGATGGTTCGTCGTACCTGTATCGCGCTTTCCACGCGCTGCCGGATCTGCGCACGTCGCGCGGCGAACCGACGGGTGCGCTGCGCGGCGTCGTGTCGATGTTACGCCGGATAGCCGAAGACGAGAAACCCGACTACTTCGCCGTCGTCTTCGACGCGCCGGGCAAGACCTTCCGCGACGACTGGTATCCCCACTACAAGGCCAACCGGCCGCCGATGCCGGACGACCTCGTGCTGCAGATCGAGCCGCTGCACGCGCTGGTGCGCGCCCATGGCTGGCCACTGCTGATGATCGAGGGCGTGGAGGCCGACGACGTGATCGGCACGCTCGCGACGCGGGCGAAGGCGGACGGCATCGACACCGTCATCTCGACGTCCGACAAGGATCTCGCGCAGCTCGTGCAGCCCGGCATCATGCTGGTCAACACGATGAGCAACGAGAAGCTTGACGATCCGGGCGTGGTCAACAAGTTCGGCGTGCGCGCGGATCAGGTGCTCGATTTGCTCACACTGACCGGCGATGCCGTCGACAACGTGCCGGGCGTGCCGAAAGTCGGTCCGAAGACCGCGGCGAAGTGGCTTAACCAATACGGCAGCCTCGCCGCCATTGTCGCGCACGCGGACGAAATTCCCGGCGTGGTCGGCGAAAATCTGCGCGCGACGCTCGACTGGCTGCCCACCGGAAGAAAGCTTCTGACGGTCAAGACCGACTGCGCGCTGCCGATCGTGCTCGCCGACCTCGTCCCCGGCGCGCCCGCGCGAAGCGAGTTGAAGCCGCTCTACGAACGCTTCGAATTCAAGAGCTGGTTGCGCGACATCGAGGGTGGCGCCGCCGAACCCGATACGGGTGCGGCGATCGCGGATCGCGCGGCGCGGCAGAACACTCGTCGCTTCGACGATGCGGGCGACCTCGAGGCCGGGCGCCCCGCGCATCCGCCGCCGCCGAAGGTCGAGCGGCACTACGAAACCGTGCTCGACATGGCGACGTTCGAGCGCTGGGTGACGGCGATCGAGAGCGCGGACCTCGTCTGCCTCGACACGGAGACCACGAGCCTCGATCCGATGACCGCGCAGATCGTCGGGCTGTCGTTCGCGATCGAGCCTGGGCATGCGTGCTATGTGCCGCTGACGCATCGCTATCCCGGCGCGCCCGATCAGCTGCCGATTGCCGACGTGCTGGCGCGGCTCAAGCCTTGGCTTGCCGATCCCGCGCCAAGGAAGCTGGGCCAGAACCTCAAATACGACGAGCACGTGCTGGCGAACCACGGTCTCGCGCTCGCGGGCGTGGCGCACGACACGCTGCTCGAGTCCTACGTGCTGGAGGCGCACCGGCCGCACGACATGGACAATCTCGCGTGGCGTCATCTCGGCGTGAAGACGATCACCTTCGCCGAAGTCGCCGGCAAGGGCGCAAAGCAGATCGGGTTCGACCAGGTCGCGCTGGAGGAAGCCACGGCCTACTCGGCGGAAGATGCCGACATCACGCTCCAGCTCCATCGTCACCTGCATCCGCAACTCGTGGCGGAACCGAAGCTCGATCACGTCTACGCCGCGATCGAGATGCCGGTGCGCGAGATCCTGTTCCGGATGGAGCGCAACGGCGTGATGATCGACGCCGCGCTGCTCGCCGCGCAGAGCCGCGAGCTGGGCGACAAGGCGCTGGCGCTGGAGCAGCAGGCCTACCAGCTCGCCGGCCAGCCGTTCAATCTCGCGTCGCCTAAGCAGCTGGGCGAGATCCTGTTCCAGAAGATGAAGCTGCCGGCGCTGCGGAAGACGGCGACCGGCCAGCCGTCGACCGACGAGGAAGTGCTCACCGAGCTCGCCGCCGACTATCCGCTTCCGAAGGTGCTGCTCGAGCATCGCGCGCTGACGAAATTGAAATCGACCTACACGGACAAGTTGCCGCAGATGGTGAACGCGCGCACGGGACGGGTGCACACGACGTTCAGCCAGGCGACCGCGGTGACCGGGCGGCTTGCGTCGAGCGACCCGAACTTGCAGAACATCCCGGTGCGCACGGCCGAAGGACGAAGGATTCGCGAGGCATTCATCGCTCCGCCAGGGCATGCCGTCGTGTCGGCGGATTATTCGCAGATCGAGCTTCGGATCATGGCGCACCTGTCCGGCGACGCGGCGCTGGTGAAGGCATTCAAGGAGGGCGCCGACATCCACCGCGCGACCGCCGCGGAGATCTTCGCCGTTCCGCTGTCGGAGGTCACGTCCGAACAGAGGCGATACATCAAGGCGGTGAACTTCGGGCTCATCTACGGCATGGGCGCGTTCGGCCTCGCGCAGCAGCTCGGGATCGAGCGCTCGGCCGCGCAGCAATTCATCGAAAGATATTTCCAGCGCTATCCGGGCGTGGCCGAATACATGCAGGTCACCCGTGAATTCGCGCGCGACCACGGCTACGTCGAGACGGTGTTCGGGCGGCGGCTCTGGCTGCCGGACATCAAGGCGGCGGGCGGGCCGCGGCGGGCCGGCGCCGAGCGCGCGGCGATCAACGCCCCGATGCAGGGCACGGCCGCGGACCTCGTGAAGCTTGCGATGATCGCCGTGCAGGGGTGGCTGGAAAGCGAGCACCTCGCGACGAAGCTCGTTCTGCAGGTCCACGACGAGCTGGTCCTCGAAGTGCCGGAGCACGAGCTCGCCCGCGTGAAAAAGGAACTGCCGGAAAAGATGACCGGCGTCGCGCAACTGTCGGTGCCGCTTGTCGTCGATGTCGGCGCCGGACCAAACTGGGAGCAGGCGCACTAGCGGTGCGAGCGGCGAGCCGCCTTCCGGCCTACGCGGGCAGGCCGAAGATTTCCTTGTAGCTCGTGTATATCGTCGCCATGCCGACGGGAAGCAGCACCAGGAAGCCGAGCGCGAGCGGGATGCTCGCGAGGATCACGAACAGCAGTCCGAGCAGCCCGTAAATCAGGAACGGCGGGATATTGCGCATGCAGGCGCGGAAGCTCGTCATCATCGCCGCCCACGGCGCGTCGCCGCGCAGCACGATGAGCGCGGGCGCGAACCAGAACGCCATCAGCAACGGGACCGCGAGGAGCATGCCCACCAATACCACCAGGAGTGCGGAAAGCCCCATGCTGGTCAACAGGGTGCTTCCCGCCTGCACCGCGTCGCCGGCTGCAAGGAGCGCGAGGACGCCGCCGCCGAGCGCGATGAATGCGGTCGCGAGGGTGATGCCGCCGACGACGACCCAGCCGGCGAAATAGAGCAGCGCGACGATGATGAGCGGCCCCGCCTTTTCGCTGAAGCCGGCGAAAAGGTGCGACACCTGCAGTGTGCCGCCGTGATCCTGCACGCGGCAGCCGAGGACGACGCCGCCGATGAACACCGGATTGAGCAGCGACACCGCGATCTGCCCGAGGAACGGAACGATCGACAGCCCGATCATGATCGCGATGTACAGGATCGTGATGACGAGCCAGATGCCGGGCGCCCCGGTGAAGAGCCGCCAGGCGCTACTCCACCATGCAGTGCCGTGCCCGGCGGGAACGGCCCAGCCATCGGGCGGTGGCGTCGGCGCGGCTGGAGTCGAACTGGAAGATGGGAAGGATGCGGCGGGCGTTTCCATCACGGGATGCCTCCAGTATTCGACCTGAAGACGACGGTATCACATGCGGTGCGCCAACGCCGTGCGCTCGGTTTAGTTCCGCGAACTCGCGCCCGCGGTTCGCGCGGGCAGCCCAACAGCCGGTCAGCCGGCCCTTTCCTTGGGAATCCAATCGCGCAGGCGGCGGCCGAGCTCGGGCGGTGAGTCGGTCCGCAAATACACGGCGTGATGCCGCGTTTCCTGCACCAGCACATAGCCGAACGACGCAAGCAGGTGCGCCATCGCCGGGCTGTCGCGGCCGAAGCGGTGGACGCGCACGATGTACGCGCGCCGGCCAGGCGGCGTCGCGAGGAGCGCGGTCAGCATCGCTCGCCCGTGGCCATGGCCCCGCCACTCCGAATCGACGCCGGTCAGCCACAGCTCGAATCCGGCGTCGATCGCCTTGAAGAGACCGAAGCCGATGGCTTTGTTGGCCGCGCCGCCGCGTTCGGGGAGATAGACATAGCCCGGCACGGCAACCGTCGTGAGGTCGCCCGTGCGCGGGTCTTCCTCGACGAAGTATCCGGTGTTGAGCGCCTGCCGAAGGTTCGAGAAAAACAGCGCGGCCTCGCGTGAGTCCGTCGCAAGTTCGCGGTCGAAGCTGCCGCGCGATGCGCCGTCGCGAATCAGCGCGCGGAGGATAGGCAGATGGCCGACGTGGGCAGGTTGAAGCATCAGAATATCACCGTAGGTTACCCGGTTCGAGTTCATGGTAATCCGCTGACGCGGAGGTCGGGTAGCCGGCTTACGAACGGTTGCCGCGCTTCCGCGAACGGTCGGCCGCCCGCTTGTTCCGCACAGCTTCGATGACAGATCGACTCGGCGAGTTCCGCGGCGCTGCGGCGCCCGAGACGGATGACGGCACGCCAGGCGCGCAAATCCCGACGGACCCGAAAATAAACCCTGACCGAAGGGTTGATTTGCAGCACTCCACCCGCTATTATTAGCACTCGCTGAAGTTGAGTGCTAACAAGGGGGCCAACCGGCCGCCGCCGCACCGGCACCCTGCCAACCCAGGCAGGCGTTGCAAGCGTCTGATTATCATCGAATATCCACTAGGAGTGAGCGCACACTATGAAGATTCGTCCTTTGCACGATCGTGTGATCGTAAAGCGGCTCGAGGAAGAACGTAAATCCGCCGGTGGCATCGTGATCCCCGATACCGCGGCCGAAAAGCCTTCGATGGGCGAAGTTGTCCACGCCGGCCCGGGCAAGACCGACGACAGCGGCAAGCTGGTTCCGATGGGCGTGAAGCCGGGCGACAAGGTCCTCTTCGGCAAGTACTCCGGCCAGGAATTCAAGCTCGAAGGGCAGGACCTGCTCCACATGCGCGAAGACGACATCATCGGCATCGTCGCCTGACCCTTCCCCCAATCGCACAAGCAATCCAGGAGAGCTATCCATGGCAGCAAAAGACGTACGTTTTGGCGAAGCCGGACGCAACCGCATGATGGTCGGCGTTAACGTGCTCGCGAATGCGGTAAAGGTCACGCTCGGCCCCAAGGGCCGCAACGTCGTGCTCGAGCGCAGCTTCGGCGCGCCGACGATCACGAAGGACGGCGTGTCGGTCGCGAAGGAAATCGAACTCAAGGACAAGTTCGAGAACATGGGCGCGCAGATGGTGAAGGAAGTCGCGTCCAAGACCTCGGATGTCGCCGGTGACGGCACGACGACGGCGACGGTGCTCGCGCAGTCGATCTGCAACGAGGGCTTCAAGTTCGTTGCCGCGGGCATGAACCCGATGGACCTCAAGCGCGGCATCGACAAGGCGGTCATCGCCGTCGTCGCGGAACTGAAGAAGATCAGCAAGCCGTGCACGACCAGCAAGGAAATCGCGCAGGTCGGCTCGATCTCGGCGAACGCCGACGAGGCGATCGGCAAGACGATCGCCGAGGCGATGGACAAGGTCGGCAAGGAAGGCGTGATCACCGTCGAGGACGGCAAGGGACTCGAGAACGAGCTCGACCTGGTCGAGGGCATGCAGTTCGACCGCGGCTACATCTCGCCGTACTTCATCAACAACCCGGACAAGCAGGTCTCGCTGCTCGAAGACCCGTACATCCTCCTGCACGACAAGAAGATCTCGAACATCCGCGATCTGCTTCCGTTGCTGGAACAGGTGGCGAAAGCCGGCCGTCCGCTGCTCATCATCGCCGAGGACGTCGACGGCGAAGCGCTCGCCACGCTGGTCGTCAACAACATCCGCGGCATCCTCAAGACCACCGCGGTCAAGGCGCCGGGCTTCGGCGACCGCCGCAAGGCGATGCTCGAAGACATCGCGATCCTCACCGGCGGCACGGTAATCGCGGAAGAGCTCGGGCTGAAGCTCGAGAACGCGACGCTGAAGGATCTGGGCCGCGCGAAGAAAATCGAAGTGGGCAAGGAAGACACGACGATCATCGACGGTGCCGGCGAAAAGGCGGCGATCGAGGCGCGCGTGAAGAACATCCGCAAGCAGGTCGAGGACGCGACGAGCGACTACGACAAGGAAAAGCTGCAGGAACGCGTAGCCAAGCTCGCCGGCGGTGTCGCGGTGATCAAGGTCGGCGCTGCGACCGAAGTCGAGATGAAGGAAAAGAAGGCCCGCGTCGAGGACGCACTGCACGCGACGCGCGCGGCCGTCGAGGAAGGCATCGTCGCCGGTGGCGGCGTGGCTTACCTTCGCGCCCGGGGCAACCTCAAGGGCTTGAAGGGCGACAACCACGACCAGGACGCCGGCATCAAGATCGTGCTGCGCGCGCTCGAGGAGCCGATGCGACAGATCGTTGCGAACGCCGGTGACGAGCAATCGGTCGTGCTCAACAAGGTCGTCGAGGGCAAGGGCAACTTCGGCTACAACGCCCAGACCGGCGAGTACGGTGACCTGGTGGAAATGGGTGTCGTCGACCCGACCAAGGTCACGCGCTTCGCGCTGCAGAACGCGGCGTCCGTGGCAGGCCTGATCCTGACGACCGACGCGATGGTCGCCGAGCACCCGAAGGACGAAAAGCCGATGGGTGGTGGCGGAATGGGCGGGATGGGCGGCATGGGTGACATGGACATGTAGCCTGTCGCCAAAGGCAGTCCTGGCGCACGCAAGGGCCCCGCTTCGGCGGGGCTTTTGCATTTCTGGTCGTGGTCGACCGTCGCTTCGGTGCGGGCCCGTAGCGGATGCGCGATTAAATGCTTTAGACTACGAAAAAAGGCGCGCGGCCGACGGCACGAACAAGCCTTGTTCCCGGGCACTCGTTCCGCCATGGGTGGAGATGCGAGGGCTCGCGGCGCCTGCGAACAGAACCGCACATGACCTCCGGACTCCTCTTCTTCCTCGCCATCGGCGGGCTCGTCATCGCGATCGCGGTCGGGCTCGTGCGGAAAAGGCGTGAATCGGACCGCAACGCGGCGGCCGGGGAACCGCCCAAATGACCTCAGGCATCCTCTTCGCCCTCGCCATCGGCGCGCTCCTCATCGCGGTCGCGGTCGGGCTGCTGCGGCGCAAGAGCGCCTCGGGCGCCGGCAAGGCCACGGGGGAATCGCCCAACACCGTCGCGCAATGGACCGAGGGCGAGACCACGCGGCTCCTATCGTCGGCCGAGCTGCCGGGCCTCTACCTGTTGCGCCCGCGGTTTCTCAGCAAGGCGGAGAACGTCGTCTACCTGCTGCTGAAGGCCGCCTTTCCGCGGCACGAGGTCTTCGCGCGCATTCGCCTGTCCGACGTGCTGCAGGTGAAGATCGGGCCGCAGGGGATGGAACGGCTGCGCGCGTTCCGCAAGATCGCGAACCAGCACGTCGGCTTCGTCGTCTGCGACCGCGACATGACGATCCTCGCGATCGTCGACTCGAAGGAGCCGGACACCGTCGTCAATCCGCGCGACCAGAAGCTCGAGATCATCAAGCAGCGCTGCCTGCAGGCGGCGCAGGTGAAGTACATCTGCGTCTACCCGCCGCAGCTGCCGCGGTATCGCGAGCTGCGCGAGCAGATCCTGGGCCCCGCTGGCGACCTAATTTAGTCGTGCGGGCGTAAAGCTGCTGCGCGAGCCGATTGCTGCGTTGTGTCCTCGCTCGGTGCTCGCTGTACCATGAAGTACTATCTCGCACCTCGCTCCGGGCCGCCTTGCACTCGGCTCGCTCGCGACGCTTTCCGCTCCGCGCGACCCGCCACGGCGACATCCGCTTAAGGAGATCGTGTCATGACCATGCGCACCACGCCGCCGTTTCGCGCCGACCACGTCGGCAGTTTCCTGCGCCCGCCCGAGCTCCTCGCCGCGCGCGACCGCTGCGCGAAGGGGGAGATCACGCGCGCCGCGTTACGCGAGGTGGAGGACGCCGCGATTCGGGACATCGTGAAATTCCAGGAAGACGCCGGACTCGACGGGATCACCGACGGCGAATTCCGGCGCACCTATTTTCACATCGACTTCCTCGAGCAGCTGCAGGGCGTCGAGACGAAGGGCGGCATCGCGGTCAGCTTCCACACCGCCCAGGGTAACGTCGAGTTCGCGCCGCCGGTGATGAAGGTCACGGGACCGGTCCGCCACGTCAAGCCGATCCAGGTCGCCGATTTCCGGTTTCTCCAGGCGGTGACGAAGCGCACGCCGAAGGTGACGATTCCGTCGCCGACGATGCTGCACTTTCGTGGCGGGCGCGAGGCGATCAGTCGCGACGCCTATCCTGATCTCGAGAAATTCTACGCCGATGTCGCCGCCGCCTACCGCGCGGAGATCGAAGCGCTCGCGGCCGCCGGATGCCGCTACTTGCAGCTCGACGACACGAACCTCGCGTACCTCTGCGACACGAAGATGCGCGAAGGCGCGCGAGCGCGCGGCGACGATCCCGACGAATTGCCCCGGCGTTACGCGCGCCTCATCAACGCGGCGATCGCCGGGCGCCCGGCGGACATGGCCGTCTGCATCCACCTTTGCCGGGGCAACTTCAAGAGCGCCTGGGTCGCGGAAGGCGGCTATGAGCCGGTCGCGGAAGTTCTTTTCAACGAGCTTGCGGTCGACGGCTACTTTCTCGAGTACGACGATGCGCGCTCCGGCGATTTCGCGCCCCTGCGCCACGTGCCGAAGGGAAAGACCGTCGTTCTGGGGCTCGTCACGACGAAGCTGGACCAGCTGGAGACAAAGGAATACCTGAAGCGCAAGATCGACGAAGCGGCAAGGCTCGTGCCGCTCGACCAGCTATGCCTGTCGCCGCAGTGCGGGTTTTCCAGCACCGTGCACGGCAACGCGATCGCGCGCGACGCACAGGCGGCGAAGTTGAAGCTCGTCGTCGAGACGGCGCGCGAAGTGTGGGCCTGAGGGTTGCCGTTCAAAGGAGCGGCAGCCCCACGTAATTCTCCGCCAGCGACGCGGCAGCCGCCTTCGAAGCGACCGTGTAGTCGAGCTGCGAGCGCTGCAGCCGCTGCTGGAAGGCATCGTCGCCGGGAAAGCGGTGGAGCATCGAGGTCATCCACCACGAGAAGTGCTCGGCGCGCCACACACGTTTCAGGCACGTGGACGAGTACGCGTCCAGCGCTTCGCTAGTTCCCGTCTTGAAGAAGGCGGCGAGTGCGCGCGACAGCACGTGCACGTCGGCGATCGCGAGGTTCATGCCCTTGGCGCCGGTTGGCGGCACGATGTGCGCGGCGTCGCCCGCGAGGTAGAGCCGTCCGTGCTGCATCTTCTCGCAGACGTAGCTCCGCATCGGCGTGATTCCTTTCTCCAGCACAGGGCCCTCGTTCAACGTCCAGCCGTCGTCGGTCTCGAGGCGCGTATGGAGCTCCCTCCAGATACGCTCATCGGGCCAGTTCGCGATGTTCTCGTCGGGCAGGACCTGCAGGTACAGCCGCGTGACCTCCGGCGAGCGCATCGAGAAGAGCGCGAAGCCGCGCTCGTGATACGCGTAGATCAGTTCGTCGTGCGAGGGCGCGGCCTTGGCGAGGATGCCGAGCCACGCGAACGGGTACGCGCGCTCGAAGACCGATTTCTCGAAGGCCGGGATCGCCGGGCGGCAGATGCCGTGGAAGCCGTCGCAGCCCGCTATCACGTCGCAAACGATTTCGCCCGGCGCGCCATCCTTGCGGAATCTGATCCGCGGCGCAGCCGATTCGATGTCGTGCACGCTGACATCGTCGGCGTCGAAATCGACGCGTCCGCCGGCGTCGAGGCGCGCGCGGATCAGGTCCTTGACGACTTCCTGCTGGCCGTAGACGGTGATCGAGCGGCCGCCGGTGAGCGACGGAAAATCGATCCGGTGCCCGCGCCCGCCGAAGCGCAGTTCTATACCTTGATGCGGCAGGCCTTCGCGGACGAGGCGCTCGCCGACGCCGGCCCGCTTCAGCAGCTCCACCGGCCCGTGCTCGAGGACGCCGGCGCGCACGCGGTGCTCGACGTAGTCGCGGCTTCGTGCCTCGACGACGACCGATGCGATGCCTTCGAGATGCAGCAGGTGCGAGAGCAGGAGCCCCGCGGGTCCCGCGCCGACGATGCCGACCTGCGTGCGCACGGCCATCCGGTCAGACCCGCTCGATGATCAGCGCGATGCCCTGGCCCACGCCGATGCACATCGTGCAAAGGGCATAGCGCCCGCCGGTGCGGTGCAGCTGATACATCGCCGTGGTCACGAGACGCGCGCCGCTTGCGCCGAGCGGATGGCCAAGCGCAATCGCGCCGCCGTTGGGGTTGACGCGCGGATCGTCGTCGGGCAGCCCGTGGTCGCGCGTGACGGCGAGCGCCTGTGCGGCGAATGCTTCGTTCAATTCGAGCACCGCCATGTCGGCCAGCGTGAGGTTGGCGAGCGAAAGCACCTTGCGCATCGCGGGCGCGGGCCCGAAGCCCATGATTCGCGGTGCGACGCCCACGACCGCCGCGGCGACGATTCGCGCACGGGGAGTCAGGCCATGGCGTTTCGCGGCGTCTTCCGAGGCGATCAACGTCGCGCAGGCGCCGTCGTTGACGCCGGAAGCGTTTCCCGCGGTGACCGTGCCATCCGAGCGCACGATGGGCTTCAGTTTCGAGAGCGCGTCCAGCGATGTCTCGCGCGGGTGCTCGTCGCGCGCCACGACGGCGGGATCGCCTTTTTTCGAGGGCACGTTGACCGCGACGATTTCCTCCGCGAGCCGGCCGGCGGCGATCGCCGCCATCGCCTTCTGCTGGCTGCGCAAGGCGAAGACATCCTGGTCGGCGCGCGCGACATGGAATTCGGCGGCGACGTTCTCGGCTGTTTCGGGCATCGAATCGATGCCGTATTTTGCCTTCGTCACGGGATTGACGAAGCGCCAGCCGATCGTCGTATCCTCGATCTTCGCGGCGCGCGAGAACGCACTCTCGGCCTTCGCCAGCACGAACGGCGCGCGCGACATGCCTTCCACGCCGCCGGCGATGACGAGCGACTGCTCGCCGGCCTTGATCGCGCGCGCGGCGATCGCGATGGCGTCCATGCTGGAGCCGCACAGGCGGTTGACGGTCGTGCCCGGAACGTCGACCGGCAAACCGGCGAGCAACGCCGCCATCCGGCCGACGTTGCGGTTGTCCTCGCCCGCCTGGTTGGCGCAGCCGTAGACGACGTCGTCGACCGCCTCCCAGTCCACGCCGGCATTGCGCTCGATCAGCGCGCGGATTGGAAGCGCGGCGAGGTCGTCGGTGCGCACGGCGGCGAGCGCGCCGCCGTAACGGCCGATCGGCGTGCGAATGGCGTCGCAGATAAAGGCGTGCGGCATGTCAGCTCCGTAGTTGGGGATGAGCGCCCGCGAGCGACTGCCGGAGCGGAACGCCGGTCAGCCGTTCGAGGTCCGCGAATGGCAGGCCGTCGACGATGTCGAGGACGACGGGGCCGTCCCGGTCGATGGCGACGACCGCGAGATCGGTATAGATGCGCGTCACGCAGGCGAGGCCCGTGACCGGGTAGGTACAGCGAGGCACGATCTTGCTCGCACCGGACTTCGTGAGGTGCTCCATCATCACGAACACGTTCCTGGCGCCGATGGCGAGGTCCATCGCACCGCCGACGGCCGGAATCGCGTCGGGCTCGTCCGTGTGCCAATTCGCGAGGTCGCCCGCGACTGAAACCTGGAAGGCACCCAGCACGCAATAATCGAGATGGCCGCCGCGCATCATCGCGAACGAATCGGCATGGTGGAAATAGCTGCCGCCCGGAAGCAGCGTCACCGGCTGCTTGCTCGCGTTGATGAGGTCGGGATCCGCGTCGTCCGGCGAAGGCGCCGGGCCCATGCCGAGGACACCATTTTCGCTGTGCAGCACGATCTCGCGGCCCGCCGGCAGGTGGTTGGCGACGAGCGTGGGAAGGCCGATGCCGAGGTTCACGTACGCGCCCTCGGGTATGTCCTGTGCGACCCGCGCGGCCATCTGCTCCCGTGTGTAGCGTTTCACGGGCGCCTCATGACGCGGCCACGCGTGGGGCGGCGGCCGCATGCGCGATCACCAGGCGGTGCACGAAGATTCCCGGCGTCACGATGCACTCGGGATCGAGCGTGCCGAGCGGAACGATTGCGCTCACTTCGGCGATCGTGCAGCGCGCGGCGGTTGCCATCAGCGGCCCGAAATTGCGCGCGGTCTTGCGATAGACGAGGTTGCCCCAGCGATCGCCGCGATCGGCCCTGATCAGCGCATAGTCCGCGCGCAGCGCATGCTCGAGGACGTGCGGGCGGCCGTCGATCACGCGGGTCTCCTTGCCCTGCGCGAGCGCGGTTCCGTAGCCGGTGGGCGTGAAGAACGCCCCGATGCCGGCGCCCGCTGCGCGAATGCGCTCCGCGAGATTGCCCTGCGGCACGAGCTCGAGCTCGAGCTGGCCGGCGCGGTATTGCGCGTCGAAATGATACGAGTCGACCTGTCGCGGAAACGAGCAGATGATCTTCGCGAGGCGCCGCGCCTTGATGAGCGCGGCGAGTCCCATGTCGCCGTTGCCGGCGTTGTTGTTGACGATCGTGAGGCCGCGCGCGCCCTGCAGGAGCAGCGCGTCGATCAGGAGGGAAGGCATCCCGGCCGTGCCGAATCCGCCGATCATGACCGTAGCGCCGTCCGGGATGTCGGCGACGGCGGCGGCGGCATCGGCAAGGGTCTTGTCGATCATGGACGGCGGCGGCGCGATCCGTGCGGCGGGCGGCGGTCGGTGCGGCGCGCGCCGGCCGGTGCGGGAGCGAAGCCCGTGCCGCCAGGGGCACGGGGCTATCGTCATCGCGTCATTTCAGGAAATTGAAGTACACCCAGATCAGGACGATGGCGCCGACGATCGACAGGAACCAGCCCGCCGGATGGTAGTTGCCGTCCGGCGACTTGAAGAAGACGCTGCTCAGCAGGCCGCCGAGAAACGAGCCGGCGATGCCAAGGATCGTGGTCATCCAGAAACCCATTTCGACGGCGCCAGGATAGAAGAACCGCGCAAGCAGGCCGACGATGAAGCCGACGATGATGGTCCCGATGATGCTCATGATGCCCATGACATGCCCTCCGAGGGATCGTGGACGCAGGCATGCACCGCGCCTGCGCGAAACTTCGAGCTGTGCAATCGATCCTAGCACAGGTGCCGCGTAAGGATCGCGGCGGCGAAGGCGACCCATCCCACCTTGCACTCGACCGCAGAAGGTCTGCCATGACACCCGCACTCGCCTCGCGCCGCCTCGCCGCATTTGCCGTGGCGATGCTCGCCGTCATGCCCGCCGCGGGTGCGACGCCGTCCTGCAGTGCCGAGAGCGGCCGGCAGACGGTCGCGCTGGTCGAGCTCTATACGTCCGAAGGCTGTGACAGCTGCCCGCCGGCGGACCGCTGGCTGTCGTCCAGCTTTCCGGCCGACGATTCACGCACCGGCGCGGCGGGCGCCATTGCCATCGCATTTCACGTCGACTACTGGGACCGGCTGGGCTGGAAGGACCGCTTCGCATCCCCGGACTGGACCCGGCGCCAATACGATTCCGCGCGCGCGGCGCGATCGGACCTCGTCTATACGCCGCAGGTGCTGCTGCAGGGACGGGACCTTCGCGACTGGCATTCCGAAAAACGCGGCGCGGGGACGATCGCCGCCGTCGCGCGGCTGCCGGCACGCGCCGACATCGGGCTCGAGGTGACACCGCAGCCCGGCGTGCTCGCCGTGCACGCGACGGCGCGCGTGCCGAACGCCGCCAACCGCAAGGGCGCCGCGTTGTTCGTCGCGCTGACCGAAGGCGGCCTCGTGTCCGAAGTGAAGGCCGGCGAGAACGCAGGCAAGCGACTTTCCCATGACCACGTCGTGCGTGCGCTGCGCGGGAACATCGCGATCGGCCCCAGCGGCGAGGGCGCCGCGACGGTCGTGCTGCCCTTGCCCGCGGAGGCAGGCAACACCCGATCGGTCGTGGCCTTCGTCCAGAACGTCGAGACCGGCGACGTCCTGCAGGCACTGGCGCTGCCCGTTGCACCGGCGTGCCCGCCCGCCCGCTGACGGAACAATTCTTTACACTCATTTGACGGCCGGGCGCACACCTGCGCGCCCGCAGCGGGTACACTCGCGCGGCCGCCGGCGGGCGTATCGCGCCCTGTCTGGCAATTCGCTCGAACCGCCATGAACAACCCGACCCGCCGCTGGATGCGGCAACTCGGCCCCGGCCTCATCACCGGCGCCGCCGACGACGATCCCAGCGGAATCGCAACCTATTCGCAGGCCGGCGCACAGTTCGGCTACCAGATGGGCTGGACCGTCGTGCTCACGTATCCGTTGATGGTCGGCATCCAGATGGTGAGCGCGCGCATGGGACGCGTGACCGGCCACGGCCTCGCATCGAACATCCGCCTCCATTTTCCGCGGCCGGTCCTCTACGCGATCGTCGCCATGCTGGTCGTCGCCAACACGATCAACGTCGCCGCCGACATCGCCGCGATGGGCGATGCGCTGGCGCTCGTCGTCGGCGGGTCGAAGCACCTGTACATCATCCTGTTCGGCGTCGTCGGCCTGCTGCTGCAGGTGTTCCTGCCCTATCAGCGCTACGTCCGCTATCTCAAGTGGCTGACACTGTCGCTGCTCGCCTACGTCGCGGTCGTCTTCACGATCTCGGTTCCGTGGCGCGAGGCGATCGTCGGCATCGTCTGGCCGCAACTCACGCTGAACGGGCAGGCGCTGACGGTGATCGTCGCGGTGTTCGGGACGACGATCAGCCCGTACCTCTTCTTCTGGCAGGCGGCGCAGGAAGTGGAGGAGGTCAATGCCGATCCCGCGGCGTACCCGCTGACCCAGGCGCCGGAGACGGCGCGCGCGCACCTGCGGCGAATCAAGATCGACACCTATATCGGGATGGGATTCTCGAACCTCATCGCGCTCTTCATCATCATCAGCGCCGCGGCGACCCTCCACGCCGCGGGGATTCACGACATCCAGACGTCCGCGCAGGCGGCGGAGGCGCTGCGGCCGCTCGCCGGCGACGCCACGTTCCTGTTGTTCAGCCTCGGCATCATCGGAACCGGAATGCTGGCGGTGCCGGTGCTCGCGGGGTCGGCGGCATACGCGGTCGCCGAGGCGTTCGAGTGGAAGAGCGGCCTCGACCTCAAGCTGCTCGAGGCGCGCGAGTTCTACGCGATCATCACGCTGGCGACGCTTGGCGGCGTCCTGCTCGACTTCACGCCGATCGATCCGATCCGGGCGCTGTTCTGGAGCGCCGTCGTCAACGGCGTGATCGCGGTGCCGATCATGATCGTGATGATGCTGCTCGCCGACGACGCGCGCGTGATGGGCGCGTTCACGGTGACGCGACGGCTGAAGGCGCTGGGCTGGCTCGCGACGTGGACGATGGCCGCCGCCGTGGTCGCGATGTTCGTGACCGGGATGTCGTACTGAACGCTCCAGGGGGCGTCAGCGACCCCCGGGACTCTGATCGCCGGCGCGCGTGCTCTCTCCTTCGCGATCCGTGTACGGGAACCGGATGTGTCCGTACCGGATCACGAGCACCGCGATGGTGAGCAGCAGGATGGCGGCTGCCACGGCGAGCATGCGCAGTTCCGTGAGGTCCTTGATGTCGAGGATGATGTAGCGCGCCATCGCGACCATGGCGATGTAGAGCGGAAACCGCACGGGCAGCTGTCCCGAGTTGAAATACTGGCCGATCATCGCGAGCACCTCGAGGTAGAGGAACATCAGCAGCAGGTCGGCGAGCGTGACTCGCGCTGCATGAATCATCTGTCCGACTTCCTCGACCATCGCATAGGTGGTCGCGAACCCGATGACCAACAGGCCGGCGTACTCGACAAGGGTCAAGCCACGCTGAAAGATCCGATGGACGCGCTTCAGCTCGGCGGTATTCGGGACCATCGGGATTCTCCTGTAGCCGCCGCGACGCGGGCCGGGCGGTCCCCGCCCCTCGCGGGCCGCGGGTTCCGCAATTCACTCTTCAGCGCACGACCTGCGCGAGATCTCCTGCCTTGTAACGGGCGGCAACGGCCGACAGCGCGAGAGGCTTGATCCTCGACCCCATGCCCGCGCAGCCGAACTGCTCGTAGCGCGCCTTGCAGATCTGCTTCGCGGCCTCGCGCGCGGGCTTCAGGTAATCGCGCGGGTCGAACGCGCTCCGGTTCGTGGCAAGGAACTTGCGCACGGCAGCGGTCATGGCGAGCCGGATGTCGGTGTCGATGTTGATCTTGCGGACACCGTGCTTGATGCCCTCCTGGATTTCCTCGACCGGCACGCCGTACGTCTCCTTCATCTCGCCGCCGTTCTCGCGGATGATCGCGAGCAGGTCCTGCGGCACCGACGAGCTGCCGTGCATCACGAGGTGCGTGTTCGGGATGCGCGCGTGGATCGCCTTGATCCGGTCGATCGCGAGGATGTCGCCGGTCGGCTTGCGCGTGAACTTGTAGGCGCCATGCGACGTGCCGATCGCGATCGCCAGCGCATCGAGCTGCGTATTCCGCACGAAGTCGGCGGCCTGATCCGGGTCGGTCAGCAGCATCTCGCGCGTCATCGTGCCTTCGGCGCCGTGACCGTCCTCCTTGTCGCCTTTCATCGTCTCGAGCGAGCCGAGACACCCCAGTTCGCCCTCGACGGTGACGCCGATCGCGTGCGCCATGCCGACCACCTTGCGCGTCACGTCCAGATTGTAGTCATAGCTGGCGATCGACTTGCCGTCGGCCATCAGCGAGCCATCCATCATGACGCTCGTGAAGCCGAGCTTGATGGCGGAAGCGCAGACGTCGGGCGATTGGCCGTGATCCTGGTGCATGACGACGGGAATGGCCGGGTAGCTTTCGACCGCCGCCTCGATCAGGTGCCGAAGGAAGACTTCGCCCGCGTATTTGCGGGCGCCCGCCGAGGCCTGCATGATCACCGGGCTGTCGGTCTCGGCGGCGGCGGCCATGATCGCCTGCACCTGCTCCAGGTTGTTGACGTTGAAGGCGGGCAATCCGTATTCGTGGTCGGCGGCGTGGTCCAGCAGTTGGCGCATCGAAACGAGGGGCAAGGCGAGCTCCTTCGGCGTTGAAAGCGATTTCGAGAGCCGCCATTTTATCGCAACGGCGCGGCGGATAGCCCGCCCGGACGGGGCTAGGTCCGATGCTCCCCGACCTTGACGATCTTCATCGTGTTGGTGCCCCCCGACTTGCCCATCGGCTCGCCGATCGTCAGCACGACGAGGTCGCCGCGCTGGGCGAGGCCCTTTTCCAGCAACAGGTCCTCGGCGGCGCGCAGCACTTCGTCGCGATTGGCGCTTTGCACGAGGTAGAGCGAGCTGACGTTGCGATAGAGCGCCATCTTGCGCTGCGTGGCGACGTTGGGCGTCAGCGCGAAGATGGGACAGCCGCAGTCGTGGCGCGACATCCACAGAGGGGTCGAGCCGGAGTCCGTGAGCGACGCGATCGCCTTCACCTTGAGATGGTATGCGGTGAAGAGCGTCGCCATGGCGATCGACTGGTCGATGCGCGTGAACGTCCGGTTGAGGAAATCGCGGTCGAGTTCGACGGGGGTCGACTTCTCGGCCTCGACGCAGATCTGCGCCATCGTCTCGACGGTCTCGACCGGGTACTTGCCGGAGGCGGTCTCGGCGGAAAGCATGACGGCGTCGGTTCCGTCGAGCACCGCGTTGGCGACGTCCGAGACCTCGGCGCGGGTGGGCACCGGGTTCAGGATCATCGATTCCATCATCTGCGTGGCGGTGATCGTCAGCTTGTTGCGCTCGCGCGCCATGCGGATCATCCGCTTTTGCAGGCCGGGCACCGCGGCGTTGCCGACTTCCACGGCGAGGTCGCCGCGCGCGACCATGATCCCGTCGGAGGCGTCGATGATCTCCGCCAGCGCGCCGATCGCCTCGGCGCGCTCGATCTTCGCGATGACCTGTGCCGCTCCGCCCGCCGCGAGCAGCAGCTGGCGCGCCATGTACATGTCCTCCTTGCTCTTCGGAAACGACACCGCGAGGTAGTCGGCCTTGAGCTCGACGGCCGTCTTGACGTCGTCCATGTCCTTCGCCGTCAAGGCGGGCGCCGTCAGGCCGCCGCCGAGGCGATTGATCCCCTTGTTGTTCGAGAGGATGCCGCCCAGGACCACCTTCGTGACGATGCGCGGCCCTTCGACGGCCTCGACCACAAGCCTGATCAACCCGTCGTTGAGCAGCAGGATCGCGCCGGGCGCAACGTCGCGCGGCAGTTCTTTGTAGTCGAGGCCGACCTGAGTCGCGTCACCGATCTTCAATTCGGCGTCGAGGACGAAGCGCTGGCCGGGCTCGAGCAGGATCTTGCCGTCCGCGAACTTTCCCACGCGAATCTTCGGCCCCTGCAAATCCGCCATGACGGCGATCTCGCGGCCGAGCTTCTGCGCGGTGCTCCGCACGAGTTGCGCGAGCTCGACATGGCTCGCGGCCTTGCCGTGCGAGAAATTCAGGCGGACGACGTCGACGCCGGCGGCAAGGAGGCGCGTCAGCGTTTCGGGCTCGCTGCACGCGGGGCCGAGCGTGGCGACGATCTTGGTGGCACGGGGCATGAGAATCCTCGAACGTGAATCCGGCATTCAACCGGCGTCGATGGTATGCCATTTTGCGGCACGACGAAATCCCGCGCCGCGAGAGGGCCGTATAGAATGCGCGCGAGCCGCGGCGTTCCGCGGCCGCAAGTGTGAAAGGGAGCCTCATGCAGATAGGAATCCGACGTGCCGGTCCGGCGCGCCTTGCAGCATTCTTCGCCCTGACCGTCGTGCTGCTGCTGCCCGCGGCCGCTCGCGCGTACGACGGCCCGGTGGAGAAGAAAGTGTTCACGCTGCCGTCCTACACGACGGTCGGCGGCAAGGCCCTCAAGGACGTCCGGGTCGGTTACGAAACGTACGGCAAGCTCAACGGCGCCGGCGACAACGCGATCTTCGTCCCGCATTTTTTCACCGCCACGTCGCATGCCGCGGGCAAATACGCGCCGACCGACGCCGCACCCGGCTACTGGGACCCGATCATCGGCGCGGGCCGTCCGCTCGACACCGACAAGTACTTCGTGATCAGCGCCGACGCGCTCGTCAACGTCAACACGAAGGACCCGAACGTGACGACGACCGGGCCCTCGACGATCAACCCCGAGACGGGCAGGCCCTGGGGCATGGCGTTCCCGATCGTCTCCTATCGCGACACCGTGCGCGTCCACAAGGCGCTCGTCGACAGCCTCGGCGTGAAGAAGCTGCACGCGGTCGTCGGCGCCTCGGGAGGCTCGATCCAGGCGATGGAGTGGGCCGCGACATTCCCGGATTTCGTGCCGCGCGTCGTCCACGTCATCGGTCCCGGCTTCGACATTTCGCCGTGGGTGATCGAGATGATCGACGTCTGGATGACCCCGATCCGCGTCGATCCGAAGTGGAACAACGGCGACTACTACGGCCGCGACGAGCCGCAGGACGGCGTCGCCAATGCGCTCAAGATCATCACGATCACGACGCGCGCGGCCGGTTGGGCGGAGAGGACGTTCGGCTACAAGGCGGCAGACCCGGCGAAGGATCCCGCCGCCGCGATGGGTAACCTCTACGCGATCGAGGACACGATCGCAAAGGGCGGCGCGACCCGCTCGAAGTCGGCGGACGCGAACTCGATGCTGTACACGTCGAAGGCGAACCAGATCTACCGGCTGACCGACGACGAGGTCAAGGGCATCAAGGCGAAGATCCTGTTCGTGCCCGCGGCGTCGGACGGAATCTTCCCGCCCGAGTTTTCGCGTCGCGCCGCCGAGCGATTTCGCGCGCAAGGCGGGGTGGCGGAGGTCGTCGTCATCGAAGGCGACGGCGGGCACCTCGAGGGCGTGCTGAACGTCGCGAAGCAGGGCGAGGCCATCCGGGCCTTTCTCGCGAAGTGAAGGTGCGGCGCCCGGCCGCCGCGGTCAGAAGTCCTGGGCGACAATGCCTTGCAGCGCGTTCGCCGGGCCCATCACGTAGATTGTGTAGATGCCGCCTTGCGTCAGCGTGACCGCCGGCAGCGTGAGAACGGGCGTCGTGGTTCCCGCAAGGTCGAAATCGAACCGGAACGCCGTGCCGGCGGCGTCCACGATCAGCAACGCGTACGCCGACGCCGAATTCTGCAGCACACCCGACGCCACCAGCGCCTGGTTTGCATAGACGTCGAGCGCCGGGAGGTCCGGCGAGACATTGACGATCCGCACCTGCGCGGCTCCGGTCCGCGTCGACACGTTCGCGTCGGTCAGGACGAGGGCACCGAGCGAGCCCGCGGCCCCGTACAGCGCGATCGACGTGTCGGTGGCGGCCTTGAGCGTCGGCGTTGTAGTGAGCAGCGTGGCCCCGGGCGTGGCCGCGGCCTCGACCGTGATCGTGCGTGCGCCCGCGGCGACCGGCTGGTAATTCGACACACCGGTATAGGGAATGTTCGCGAGCGTAAGCCCGCTGTCGACGAAGACGTTGAGGGGCGAGGCGACCGAAGAGGCGTTCACCGCTTTGATCTGCGCGACCCGGTTGTTGATGATCGTCGCCGCGCCCGAGCTCGTGAGCAGCACGACGTTGACGAGGCGGCCGCTGCCGCGGCTGTAGGCGACCACCGTTTGCCCCGACCCGTCCGCGAAGGCGGGCGCCGGCGCGTCGAAGACCACTTCCTTCGTGCCGCTGCGCGTAAGCCGCAGCTGATAGGTTCCCTGGGCAGTGTTGATGAACGCGCTGCTGCTCTGGTAGGCAACGGCCGACGCGATGGGCGACGCCGCGCTGAGGTCGGCGCCCGGCGCGGTGAGGTAGACGTCGAGCACACCCGCGGTCGGCGAGACGTTCGCGAGGCGCAGGGCGAAGTTTCCCGTCGGCACGTTCTGCAGCAGCGTGTCGGCGAGCATCAGGCCGCCGACGGTCGTGGTTTGCCCGTACGTGAGAAAGGTGTAGGCCGAGACGTTGAGCAGCGTGTTGACACTCGAAAAGGCGGGGGTCGTCGTGCCGCCAATTTTCACGTTGATCGTGTAGGCGCCGGCAGGGATATCCGCATAGGACGTGATGGTCTCGAAGGGCGCGCCGGACATGAACGCCGAATCGCCGGCCGTCACCGTCACCGATGTCGATCCCGGAATGAGGTTGGCCACGCGCAGCGTGGTGCCCGTGCCGTTGCCGCTGGGATTGAGCCCGCACCCCGCGAGCGCGAACACGGCGAGGCCGGCGAGGACGACGAAGGCACGAAACAGACGCATGAGTTTCTCCGGAAAATCGTGATCAGCGGTCCAGCGTCAGCACGCCGGAAAGCGTCGGACCCGAGCCGAGAAGATACAACGTGTAGACGTGGCCGCCCGCGAGCGCGAGGTCGGGCACGCTGAGCACGATATTGGTCGTGCCCGCGGTGTTGAAGTCGAAGCGATAGGGCGTGCCCGCCGCCACCGCATCAACGAGCGAGTATGTCGAGGCCGAACCGGCCGCGAGCCCCGACACCAGCTTGCCGAAGTTCGCGTAGACGTCGACCGCCGCGAAATCCTGCGACACGTTGACGACGCGCACCGACGCCCGCCCGGAGGGCACGAGCGTATTCGAATCGGTGAGCACGAGCCCGGCCATCGACCCGGCGGCGCCGTACAGGGCGATCGACGTGTCCGTGGCGGGAACGAAGTTGGGCGCGAGGGTCAGCAGCGCTGCGCCCGGCGTGGCCGACGACTCGACGGTGACCTTCCGCGTCCCCGCCGCGATCGACTGGTACGGCGCGACGCCGGCGAACGCCAGGTTCGTCACGGCCTGTGCGCCGTCGACGAACGTGTTGAGTGGCGCCGCGACCGACGTTCCGTTCGTGACCTTGAGTTGCGCGAGCCGGCTGTTCACGACGCCACCGGACGAGTTGGAGGCCAGCAGCACGACATTGACGAGCTTGCTGCTGCCCCTGCTGTAGGCGACCACCGTCTGTCCGGTGCCGGCGCCGAGGGCCACGGGCGCGTCATACAGGACGTCCTTCGTCCCGTTCGGCGTGATCCGCAGCTCGAGGTTTCCCGCGGGCGTGGTGATGAACGTCGTGACGCCGCCGTAGCTGGCGCCCGAGACGACCGGCGTCGCGGCGGCAAGGTCGGCGCCCGGGTCGGTCAAGTAAACGTCGACGACCGGCACGACCGCGGTCAGGTTCAGGACTCGAAACGCCATGTTGTTGGCTGTCGGCGTCCCGTACGCGTCGGCAAGCAGCACTCCTCCCGCCGCGCCCGGATTGCCCGCCGTGACAAAGGTGAAGCTGATGTCGCTCGACAGCGTGTAGATGGTGTCCACCAGGTTTCCGGGGCTGCTGGCGAGCGTGACCTTGAATTCCTGGTTGCCGGCGCCGATGCCGGTGAAGCCGCTGAGGCCCTCGAAGGCTCCGCCCTCCATGATGGTCGTGCCACCGGCCGTGACCTTGACGTTGGTCGTGCCGGAGATCAGGTTGAGCGCGCGTACGCTGGCATTGTTGCTCGACTTGCCGCCGCAGCCATCGAGAAGCAGCACGGTAAGGCAACCGGCGACGAGCAGGCAGCGGCGCAGGGAAAGGGACATGGGTTCTCCGTGGAGTTTCGCAGGCGGGAATTGAGGAATCGGGTGCGCTCAGCGTTCCCGCTGCTCGAGGACGGCGACGGCGGGCAGCGTCTTTCCCTCGAGGAATTCGAGGAAGGCGCCGCCGGCGGTCGAGATGTACGAAATCCTGTCGGCAACGCCGAATTTGTTGATCGCGGCGATCGTGTCGCCGCCACCGGCGATCGAGAACGCGTTCGATGCGGCGATGGCCTCGGCAATCGCGCGCGTGCCGCCCGCGAACGCGTCGAATTCGAACACGCCGACGGGGCCGTTCCAGACGATCGTACCGGCCCTGGCGATGATCATCTTCAGCGCCGCCACCGATGACGGACCGATGTCGAGGATCATGTCGTCGGGCTCGATGCTGTCGACAGCCTTCAGTGCCGGCGCCGCGGTGGCCGCGAATTCCTTGGCGCACACCGCGTCGACCGGGATCGGCACCTTGCCGGGGAACTCGTCGAGGATCGCCTGCGCTTCGGGCACGAGGTCCGCCTCGACCAGCGACTTGCCGACGTGGCCGTGCGCCGCGAGGATGAACGTGTTGGCGATGCCGCCGCCGACGATCAGCGCGTCGACCTTCGCGGCGAGCGCCTTCAGCACGGTAAGCTTGGTCGACACCTTGGACCCTGCGACGATCGCGACGAGCGGCCGCGCGGGATGCGCAAGCGCCTTGCCGAGCGCGTCGAGCTCGGCCGCCATCAACGGCCCCGCGCAGGCGACCGGTGCGTGCCTGGCGATGCCGTGCGTGGTCGCTTCCGCGCGGTGCGCGGTCCCGAACGCGTCGTTGACGTAGACGTCGCAGAGGTTCGCCATCTTCCGCGCCAGCGTGTCGTCGTCCTTCTTCTCGCCCTTGTTGAAGCGGCAGTTCTCGAGCAGCACGACCTGCCCTGGGGCGAGCGATTGCTGCCACGCGCCGCCATCGACCCAGTCGCGTACGAGCGGGACCGGCATCCCCAGCAGGCCGGAGAGCCGCTCCGCGATCGGCGCGAGCGAGTCCGCGGCGTTCCACGCGCCCTCGGTGGGACGGCCAAGATGAGAGGTCACCATGACGGCGGCGCCGCGCGCCACGCAGTCACGGATGCCCGGCAGCGCCGCGCGAATCCGCGTGTCGTCGGTGATCGCGCCGTGATCGTCCTGCGGCACGTTGAAGTCGGCCCGGATGAAGACGCGCTTGCCCTTCACATCGACGTCGCGGAGTCGCAGGAACGCCATCGCCGTCAGATCTCGTAGTCGAGCGGCAGCATCGTGACGGCGTCGACGACGCGCGCCGTGCGCCCGCGCGAGGCGGCGCGCATCGCGACCAGCGCATCGTTGACGCGGCTCGCGGTCGTCTGGAACAGGAACGGAAGAAACGCGTGCACGACCGCCGCGACGCCCCCCAGCGTCATGCGCGCACCGTACCGCAGCGCGAACCACAGATGCTGGACGTAGGTCTCGCCGACGGAAGCGGGGTGGGCGGTGAAGGGATTGGTCATGGGGTACGCTCCGTGGATGGGTGGCCGGGCGCTCAGCGGCTCGCCATCACGCGGACCATCTCCAGCACCTTGCACGAGTAGCCCCACTCGTTGTCGTACCAGGCGACGACCTTGACGAAGGTGTCGTCGAGCGCGATGCCGGCGTCGGCGTCGAACACCGACGTACGCGACTCGCCGCGAAAATCGGTGGCGACGACCTTGTCCTCGGTGTAGCCCAGCACGCCCTTCATCGCGCCCTCGGAGGCCGCCTTCATCGCAGCGCAGATCTCCTTGTAGGTCGCGGCCTTCGACAGCTCGACGGTGAGGTCGATGACGGACACGTCGGACGTCGGCACGCGGAACGACATGCCGGTGAGCTTCTTGTTGAGTTCGGGAATCACCTTGCCGACGGCCTTGGCCGCGCCGGTCGACGACGGGATGATGTTCTCGAGGATGCCGCGGCCGCCGCGCCAGTCCTTGTTGGACGGACCGTCGACGGTCTTCTGCGTGGCGGTCGTGGCGTGCACGGTCGTCATGAGGCCGCGCTTGATGCCCCATGTGTCGTGCAGCACCTTGGCCACGGGCGCGAGGCAGTTCGTCGTGCACGATGCGTTGGAGATGATCGTCTCGCCGGCATATTTCCCGTCGTTCACGCCGAAGACGAACATCGGCGTGTCATCCTTCGAAGGCGCCGACATGATCACCTTTTTCGCGCCCGCGGCGAGGTGCTTCTCCGCGGTTTCCTTGGTCAGGAAGAGACCGGTCGACTCGACGACCACGTCGGCGGCGATGTCGCCCCACTTCAGCTCGGCCGGATCCTTCTGGGCGGTCAGGCGGATCTTGCGACCATTGACGATGAGTGTGCTGCCGTCGACGGCGATCGTTCCCTTGAATCGCCCGTGCACGGAGTCGTAGCCGAGCATGTACGCGAGGTAGTCGGGCTCGAGCAGGTCGTTGATGCCGACGACCTCGATGTCCGGAAAATCGCGCACCGCTGCGCGAAGCACCATGCGGCCGATGCGGCCGAAGCCGTTGATGCCTACTTTGATGGTCATGCCTTTTCTCCCGAATGTTCCATTGCCTGTCCGACGAGCGCGGCCAGAAGCGCGTCGAGGTCGCGCCAGCCGTAGCCCGCCTCGACCAGGTCCATGCCGTCCCATTGGAACGGCTGTTCGACCAGCAGTTCCGCGCCGAGTGCTGCATAGAATGCGCGCGCGCCCCGGTTGCCTGCGATGACCCACGTCAACATGCCCGTCGCGCCCAGCGCGCGCTGCGCGGCGACGACCGCGGCGACGAGCCTTCGTCCGATCCCGGCGCGCTGACTGTCGCGGCGGAGGTAAATGGCGGTCAGTTCGGCGTCGAGGCCGTGTCTGGGCTCCGCCAGCAGATTGCCAGCCGCGAATCCGACGACGTCTCCGCCGTCGTCGGCGACGAAGACGCTCGCCTTGCTCGACGTCGCGGAGAGCACGCGTAGCCAAAGGGCGGCGCTGTCGTCCACGCGCATCGCCGCCAGGTAGGCGTCGGGAATCATTCCCTTGTAGGTCGTCCGCCACGAATCGACACGAACCTGCGCGATCGGTCGCGCATCGTCCGGGCCGGCGGGGCGAATGATCGGCTCGTTCATCGAACCCGCGAGTCGATCATGCCGCGACCACGCGCTTGGCCGCCGCGACCACCGCGTCGACGGTGAACCCGAAGTGCTTGAACAGCACGCCGGCGGGCGCCGATTCGCCGAAGGTGTCGATGCCGATCGCCGCGGCGCGGGGATCGTCGGCCGCGCCGACGTACGCGTGCCAGCCGGCCGTCACGCCGGCTTCCACGGCCACGCGCGGGATGCCTGTCGGCAAAACGCTCGCGCGGTAGCCGCTGTCCTGGCGCTCGAAAACGCTCGTGCAGGGAAGCGACACGACGCGTGCGCCGACGCCCTCGCTGGCGAGCGCCGCGCGCGCGCCGATCGCCAGGCCCAGTTCGGACCCCGTCGCGATGATGACCACGCGGCGAGCGTGGTGCGGTCCCCAGTCGGCCAGCACGTAACCACCGCGGCGGATGTCGGCGCATTGCGCCGTATCGCGCGGCTGGAACGGGACATTCTGTCGCGTGAGGATCAAGGCAGTCGGGCCGTGCGCGCGTTCGATCGCGGCGACCCAGGCCGCGGCCGTCTCGGTCGCGTCGCAGGGCCGCCAGACGTCGAGGCCGGGGATGAGACGCAGGCTCGCCGTGTGCTCGACCGCCTGGTGCGTCGGGCCGTCCTCGCCGAGGCCGATCGAATCGTGCGTGTAGACGAAAATCGAGCGGAGCTTCATGAGCGCCGCCATGCGGACGGCGTTGCGCGCGTAATCGGAAAACGTGAGGAACGTTCCGACATACGGGATGATGCCGCCGTGCAGCGCGAGGCCGTTCGCGATTGCGCTCATCGCGAATTCGCGCACGCCGAAATGAACGTAGTTGCCCGGCTGGGCGCGCCCGATGGGCTTGCTGCCCGACCAATTGGTGAACACGGAGCCCGTGAGATCGGCCGAGCCGCCCACGAGCTCGGGGAGTGACGGCGCGAGCGCCTCGAGCGCCTGTTGCGATGACTTGCGCGTCGCAACGCTTTCGCCCTTCGCGGCGGCGGCATCGACGACCGCTGTCGCGATTTCCTTCCAGCGCGCGGGCAGGTCGCCGCCCATCCGGCGGCTGAATTCGGCGGCAAGGTCGGGGTGCGCCGTGCGATAGGCGGCGAAGCGTTCCGACCACGCCTGCTCGAAAGCGGCGCCGCGCGCGCGCGCGCTCCACGCGGCGCTCACCGCCTCCGGAATCACGAACGGCGGATGTGTCCAGCCGAGCGCCGCGCGCGCCGCCGCAACTTCCTTTTCGCCGAGCGCCGCGCCGTGAACGTCGGCGGTCCCCGCCTTGTTCGGCGCGCCCTTGCCGATGATGGTGCGGCAGCAGAGGAGCTGCGGCCGGCCGTGCTGTGCGCCGTCGGCCTTGGCGGCGGCGATCGCCGCATCGACGGCGGCGATGTCGTGCCCGTCGATGGCCGGATGCACGCGCCAGCCGTAGGCCTCGAAGCGCTTCGGCGTGTCGTCGGTGAACCAGCCCTTGGTCTCGCCGTCGATCGAAATCCCGTTGTCGTCGTAGAGCACGATCAGCTTGCCGAGGCCCCACGTGCCTGCAAGCGAGGACGCCTCGTGCGAGATGCCCTCCATCAGGCAGCCGTCGCCGACGAAGACATACGTGTGATGATCGACGATGGCGTGACCCGGGCGATTGAACTCGCGGGCGAGCAGCCATTCCGCGAGCGCCATTCCCACCGCGTTCGCGAGTCCCTGTCCCAGCGGGCCCGTCGTCGTCTCGACACCGGGCGTGAGGCCATGCTCCGGATGCCCAGGCGTCTTCGAATGCAATTGGCGAAAGCGCCGGAGCTCTTCGATCGGCAGGTCGTAGCCCGTGAGATGCAGCAGTCCGTAGAGCAGCATCGAGCCGTGGCCATTCGAGAGCACGAAGCGGTCGCGATCGGACCAGGCGGGATGCGCCGGGTGATGGCGCAAATGGCCGCGCCAAAGCGCGAGCGCGATCTCCGCCATTCCCATCGGCATTCCGGGATGCCCGGATTTCGCGGTTTCGACCGCATCCATCGCGAGCGCGCGAAGCGCGTTGGCGAGCTCGTGATCGGATACGGTGGTGGATGCGGCGGCGGTCATGGGAATGGTCGGTGAACGAAGGGGTTGCGGAGGCCCCGAGTGACAAAACCCCGCGCGAAAACCCTAAATTCTATCGCGCCGGACGCCCGTCTGTGCAATAATCGCAATCCGATTACGGGTCGACGGTTTTTTGATGGCGCGGATGCCCTTTCGCCGATATCGAGGCAAAAGGGCCTTTTTCTTGACAGGGGACGGCTGATGGACGGTATCCATCTGTTGGGCGAATGGTATGGGTGCCCCGCCGACACACCTGTGTTGACGCGCGCCGACGCGCTGCGCGCGCTCTGCCTCGAAGCCACCGCATCGTCGGGCCTGACCGTCGTCGGCGAAGCGTTCCACCAATTCTCGCCGCAGGGCGTCACGGGGACCGTGCTGCTCGCCGAATCGCATGTTGCGATCCACACCTGGCCCGAGCACGGATTCGTCACCGTCGACGTCTACGTGTGCAATCTCGCGACCGACAACACGGCGAAGGCCGAGCTGCTTTTCCGCGCGCTCGAGACAGCGCTCAAGCCTGCGCGCACGCGGTTCCACTCGATCCATCGCGGCGGGACCGATGCCTGACGAAAGCGGGAATCCGCCGGCAGAAGGCATAGGCGGCGGGGACCTCGTCCCTGGCCTGATGACCGAATACCTGACGGATGCCTGGGGATTCTTCATCCGCTCGGCCCGCCAGTACGAAAAGTTCCGCTCGCCGTACCAGGCCGTCGAAGTGCACGACACCGCGCATTTCGGCAAGCTGTTCCGCCTCGACGGCCATTTCATGACCTCCGAGATGGACGAGTTCTTCTATCACGAGAACCTGGTCCACATGGCGGCGTTGACGCATCCCAGCCCGGAGCGCGCGCTCATCATCGGCGGCGGCGACGGCGGCTCGGCCGAGGAGATTCTCAAGCATCCGTCGATCAAGTCGGTCGTCCTGTGCGAGCTCGACCTCGCCGTGATCGACATCGCGCGCAAATACCTGCAGACGGTGCACCGGGGTGCGCTCGACGACGACCGCCTCACGCTTAAGATTGGCGACGGCTTCAACTACGTGCACGAGGCCGAGGAGCAATACGACCTGATCGTCCTCGATCTCACCGACCCCGGCGGCCCGTCGGAATCGCTGTACACGCCGGACTTCTACCGCGCTTGCGCCGTGCGCCTGAAGCCCGTCGGTGCGATGACGCTCCACATTGCGAGCCCCGTCGCGCATCCGGAGCGCATCCGCTCGTGCCTCGCGAACCTGCGCGTCGCGTTCCCGCTCGTCACGCCCTACCTCACGTCGGTCCCGCTCTACGGCGGCCTCTGGATGATGGCGTGCGTGTCGCAGACGCTCGACCCGAAAAGCCTCTCCGCGCGCGAGGTCGACCGGCGCATCGCCCAGCGCGCACTGCCCGACCTCAGGTACTACAACGGCGACATGCACCGCGCGGCGCTCGCGCTGCCCAATTTCGTCCGCGCCATCGTCGCTTAGCCGGGTTTCGCCCCTGCCGACGGCCTCGGGGTAGCCGCCCCTTCCCTCGCGGTCGAAGTTGGATTTAGGATATCCGGCCGGCACGCAGCCGTGCGTCACTGCCGGCCATCGCCAACTCACCCAGGGAGGATGCCATGCTCACCGCCTTGCGTCTGCTGCGCCCGCTCGTCGTCGTTGCCATCGCCGCCGTTTCCGCGCTTGCCTGGAGCGCCCCGTCCCAGCGCACATTCGTCGCCTCCTACGGCAACGACTCCAGCGCCAATTGCAGCCTCTTGCTGCCCTGCCGCAGCTTCAACGCGGCGATCGCGCAGACCAAGCCCGGCGGCGAGGTCGTGATCCTCGACACCGCCGGATACGGCCCGATGACGATCACCCAGTCGCTCAAGGTCATCGGCCCGTCCGGCGTCTACGGCGGCATCAGCGTGCTGGGAGGCGCGAGCGCCCCTACGACCGGGATCGTAATCAACGCCGGCGACACCGACGTCATCACGCTGCGCGGCCTCGACATCTCGGGCGTCCCCGGCGCGGCACCGCTGCCGCGCCGCGGCATCGACATCCTGAATGCCGGCGTGGTCCACATCGAGAAGTCGTCGATCGGCAACTTCACGCAGGACGACAGCGGCTGCATCGCTCTTGTTACGTCCAAGTCCGTCAAGTTGTATGTCGTCGACAGCTTCCTGCGCGAGTGCAATGCCGGGATCGGCGTGTTCGGCAACGTGGCCACGCCCGTCCCCCCATCGGTGGTCGTGGACAACACCCGCATCGAGCACGGCGTCAACACGGGCGGCACCGGCAACCTCACGTGCGGCGTGTGCATGGGGGGCTACGTCGCCGTTTCATTGCGCAACAGCATGATCACCCAGCAGGATTTCGGGGTGGAGTTCGACGGCCTGGTGGCGGGCGCCTCTCCCAGCTACCTTGACATCGTCAACAGCAAGTTGGTCGGAAACACGACAGGCGTGAAATTCGACAACAGCACCGCTGGCGCAGGGGGCCAGATCTCGATCGTCGGCAGCCAGCTCACGGGCTCCACCGACCTCATGCTGGTCTCCCATTCGGCGGCGAGCGGAATCACGGACGTGAGGATCACGGATTCCTACCTCGCCTTCGCGACAAACGGGTTGCACTTCGCCAATTCCGCAGCCGGCGCGACCTCCAACCTGCTCGCGGAGCTGGTGCGTACGGAGATCAGCAGGGTTGTAACACAGATCGACGTCAGCGCCACCAATGGCTCCAACCTGTCGCTCGATATCCGCGACTCGAGCCTTTCCCTGGGGGCGACGCTGCTGAGGACCTCGGGCACGTCGCCACTGAATGTCAGCGTGATCCGATCCCACCTTCATCATTCGGGCACGGCGATCGACCATGGTCATGGCCTCGTCCAGCTCGATGGCGCCCACGTCAGCAACAACGGAAACGACTTCGTCAACAGCGGCAGCCCCAACATCGTGTCGAACGGCCACAACATGGTCACGGCCAACGCCAATGCATCGGGTTTCACGTACATCACGCCGACGGTGATATTGGAGAAGTGAGGTCCACGGCACGTGGGCCGGGCATTGGCGTGCTCCGGCGCCGGGTTGCGGCTCTTGAAGCCGGCGCCCGGCGCCCCCACGTCCGGAATGTGCGGGGCGCGCTCCGGGCCCCGCGAAACGGACAACGGGACATGGGCATTCCAGCGAGCGGCAATACGACGGCCTTCGGCATCGCGATGCCTGACGCCGATTACGTCATGATCGACGGTGTCATGTTCGAGACTGAATACCTGCGGGTCCCCGACCCCGACACGGTTGCGGACGACATTGTCCTCGAGGCGCGGAACGGCGAGACGGAAGTCACGCTTACGCGCGAGGACGTCGACGGCGCCGAGCATCTCGGCGAGGGGCTCTATCGCCTCAAATCCGGCGCGCACCTGCGCTTGCTGACGACCGCCACGATCCACTGACCCTACGGCAGGACGATGTCGAAATTGCCGACGAGCGCGCCGGCTTCCCGGCCGAGCGCAGCAGCCAGCGCCATTGTCAGCTGTTCACGGGTGCCTTTCGGCGACCCCGCGAGCACGGGGTCACGGTCGGCCGTGTCGCCCTCGATGTAGACCTGCGTCGTGAGCGCGGCGCCGCTCGCCGTGCGCACCTTGAGATGCAGGTGGGCGACCCGTCCGCCATAGGCGACCGGGCGGATCGTCTTGAACGCATAGCGGCCGTCGGCATCCGTCGTCGCGACGCCGTAACCCTGAAAGCCGTCGTCGCGCGGCGACCCCTCGTCGCCCACGTGGTGATAGCGGCCGAAGACATCGCATTGCCAGAGCTCGACGGTCGCGCCGGCGTGCGCCCTGCCATCGCGCGTGACGACACGCCCCGCGAAATAGAGGCGCGTTCCCTGCGCCGTCGTGCCGTGTCCGGCAACCTGCGTCAGGTCGGCATCGCGGTCGGCAGGAATGGTTCGCGGATAGAACGGGCCTTCCGTTTGCACCGGCGTGGGCCGCAGCGACTTCTGCGCGCGCAGCGGGGAAACGGACGTGCCGCAGAGCCCGCAGACCAGGACCGCAAGCGCGCGACGCCGCGCGGCAAAGGCGGTGGACGGGAAGGGGGGTCGTGGCATTCGCTGCTTTCGTCGCGCCGGGGTCGTTCGGCTATGATGGGCGCGCGATGCGAAATCGTACACGCAAATCGTCGGCACGCGTGACGCTGGTGCTGCTGGGCGCCGCCGCGATTGCGGGCTGCGGCGATTCCGGAACTCCGGCCCCCGAGCATCGCGACGTCTACGCATCGAAGGAGGACTGCCTCGCCGACTGGCGCGACCCCAAGGAGTGCGAGGAGGGTCCCGCGCAGAATTCGGGCGGCCGGCGCAGCAGCTATTGGTACGGCCCGTCGTACTCCACGGGTCACTCCTGGGGCGGCGGCTATCACGCCGGCGCGCCACGCCCCGGGAGCGCAGCGCTCGGCACGCACAGCACGACGCGCGGCGGCTTCGGCGGCAGCGGTCACGCGCACGCGTCGGGCGGGTCGTGATGGAACGCGAGATGCGCACGCCGCGTGCCGACTGGATCGCCCAGTGCGAGAGCGTGGGCTTCTCGTATCACTCGGTCGACGGCGCCTACTGGGACGAGTCGCGCTGTTACCGGTTCACCGCGGAGGAAATCGACACGCTGGAAGCCGCGACGGCGGAGCTCTCCGCGCGCTGCCTCGACGCCGCCGAGCACATCGTCGCCAACGGCCGCATGGCGGACCTGGCGATTCCGCCCGCCTGGCGCGAGCACGTCGCCGCATCGTGGCGCGCGCGCGCGCCGTCGCTGATGGGGCGCTTCGACCTCGCGTTCGACGGCCGCGCCCCGCCGAAGCTCCTCGAGTACAACGCCGACACGCCGACCGCGCTGCTCGAGGCTTCCGTCGTGCAATGGCACTGGCTGCAGCAGGCGATCCGTCCGGGCGAGCCACGCGCGGACCAGTTCAATTCGCTGCACGAGAAGCTGATCTCGAACTGGCGCGCGCTGGCGGTCACCTGGTCGGCGAACACGCCCGTGCATTTCACCTGCGCGGGCGACAGCGAAGAGGACTGCGGCAATCTCGACTACCTGCGCGACGTCGCGACGCAGGCCGGCGCGACGACGAAATTCATCGCCATCGACGACGTCGGCTGGAACGGCGAACGCGGCGCCTTCGTCGACTTCGACGATGTCGAGATCTCGGTGCTCGTGAAGCTGTACCCTTGGGAATGGCTGGCCGCCGACGCGTTCGGGGCGCATCTTCTCGAATCCAGGATCCGCGTCATCGAACCGGCGTGGAAGATGCTGTTGTCGAACAAGGGGCTCCTGCCGATCCTCTGGGAACTGTTCCCGGAACACGAGAATCTGCTGCCGGCCGCGTTCCTGCCGGGAAGGATCGACGGCGACTGGGTCGAAAAGCCGCTCCTGTCGCGCGAAGGCGCCAACGTGACGATCCACCACCGCGACGCGACGATCGCCGCATCCGGCGACTACGGCGCCGAGGGCCGCGTCTACCAGGCCTGCGCGCGGATCCCGCGCTTCGGCGACGATTACGTCACGATCGGCTCGTGGGTGATCGGCGACGAGCCCGCCGGCATCGGAATGCGCGAGGACGAAAGCGAGATCACGCGCAACACCAGCCGCTTCGTGCCGCACTATTTCGTCTGAAGAGGACTCGACCATGGACCTGACGCTCGGCCAATCGCTCGCCGCACTGCCCGCGTTCGCCGCCTACTTCGCGTGCGCGCTGGCGCTGCTCGCCGCGTCGCTCGTGGTGTACGCGTGGGCGACGCCTTACGACGAGATCAAGCTGATCCGGGAAGGCAACGTCGCGGCCGCGGTGTCGTTCGGCGGCTCCACCCTGGGACTCGCGCTGCCGCTCGCGAGCGTGGTCGCGCACGCCGTGAGCCTGCCCGACATGGTGGCCTGGGCGGTGGTCGCGCTCGTCGCGCAACTGATCGTGTATTTCGTGGTCTCGCGCCTCGTTCCGCACTTCGCGCAATCGATTCGAGACGGCCGCGTCGCGGGGAGCGCGATGCTGGCGTCGCTGGCGGTGGCGGTGGGCATCCTGAACGCCGCCTGCATGACGTACTGAATCGGGGGCGGGCCGCGTTAGAATGCGTGCTCCGGGCAGGGCGCCGCTTCGAGGAGGATGGCAGATGGGCACGACGCGAAGGGAATGGTTGAAGTCGGGCGGTGGCGTCACGCTGCTCACGCTGCTCGCCGCGGCGGGCTGGCTCAAGCCGGACGAGGCGCTGGCGCAGGCCTGGAACAAGGCGGCGTTCGAGGCCAAGACGATGGACGAGGCGCTGAAAGCGCTCGGCACCGGGGCGCCCACCGCGAGCAAGGACATCACCTTCGTGTCGACGCCGGACATCGCCGAGAACGGCGCGGTCGTGCCGATCGGCATCGCGAGCGCGATTCCGAAAACGGAGGCCATCGCGATCCTGATCGAAAAGAATCCGAGCACGCTGACCGCCAATTTCGACATCCCGCCCGGCACCGATCCCGCGATCTCGACGCGCGTGAAAATGGCGCAGACCTCGAATGTCTATGCGCTGGTGAAAGCCGACGGCAAATACTACGTGGCGTCCAAAGAGATCAAAGTCACGCTCGGCGGTTGTGGCGGTTGACCAGGGAGCGAAAATGCCAGATCCGATGAAAATCCGGGCGACCGTCGTCGGCGACTCGACCGAAGTGAAAGTGATCATGAGCCACGAGATGGAGACGGGACAGCGCAAGGATGCGCAGGGCAAGGTCGTTCCCGCGTGGTTCATTCAGAGCGTCACGGCGACCTATGGCGGCAAGACCGTCCTGTCCGCGCAGTGGGGCCCGGCGATCGCGAAAAATCCGTTCCTGGCCTTCAGGTTCAAGGGCGGCGCGAAAGGCGAGAAAGTCCAGATCGCATGGGTCGACAGCCGCGGCGAGAAGCGCAGCGACGAAGCGGCGATCGGTTGAAAGGCTGCGCCGCATTGTCGGTCGCTTTTTTTGCATGCGCCGCGTTCGCGCAGGGCAGTGCCGTCGACGAGATCGCCAAGTACCGCGCCGCGCTGCAGGACGGCAACCCCGCGGAGTTGTGGGAGGCGCGCGGCGAAGCTCTCTGGAGCGCGCCGCGCGGGCCGAAGAACGTGTCGCTCGAGCGCTGCGATCTCGGACTCGGGCCGGGCGTGGTCAAGGGCGCGTATGCGCAGCTGCCGAAATACTTCGCCGACGCCGATCGCGTGCAGGACCTCGAGACGCGAATCGTCTGGTGCATGGTGACGCTGCAGGGATTTTCCGACGCCGACGCGAAGAAGGGGCCTTTCGGCGGCCCCGACCGCAAGTCGGACATCGAGGCGTTCGTCGCGTACGTGACGGCGGCATCTCGCGGCGTGAAGATGAACGTGTCCCTCGCCGCGCCGCAGGAGCAGGAGATGTACCGGCTCGGCGAGAAGATGTTCTATTTCCGCGGCGGCACGCACGATTTCGCCTGTGCGACCTGCCACGGCGAGGACGGCAAGCGCATTCGCCTGCAGGACCTGCCGAACCTCAGCTCCGTCGAAGGTGCGCGCAAGGCGTACACGACGTGGCCGGCGTACCGCGTCTCGCAGGGGGAGCTCCGCTCGTTCCAGTGGCGGCTCAACGATTGCTTCCGCCAGCAGCGCTTCCCCGAGCTCGTGTTCACGTCGGATGCGTCGATCGCGCTGACGATGTTCCTCGCCCGCAACGCCAACGGCGCCGCGTTCGATGCGCCGGCGATCAAGCGCTGAGGAAGGATCGCCGATGTCGCGCCATTCATCGTTCCTCGCCGTCGTCGCCGCCCTTGCGCTGCCTGCCTTGCTGCACGGCTGCGCGACGGCGCCATCCGACGCCGAAATCACCGCCAAAGCTGCGGCGACATTGAAGGCCTCGTTCAAGGAACAGGGGCAGGCGAGGCTCGATCGCCTGGACCAGGACGACACGCAGAAGGCGTGCAGTATTCCCGCCGGCAAGACGGTGCCGAAGGAAGTCGCGGAGCGAATCGAGAAGGAGAACCTCGCCTCGATCCGGTGGCCGGCCGACGGCAAGTACGTCGGCGACTGGAAGAACGGCGAGAAGATCGCGCAGGAGGGTCGCGGGATGCAGTACTCCGACGATCCCAGGGTCGCGGCCGGCGCGAACTGCTACGCGTGCCATCAGATCGCGCCGCAGGAAGTCTCGTTCGGGACGATCGGGCCGTCGCTCTACCTGTTCGGCACGCGCCGCGGCTACACCGACGAGACGCGCAAATACGCCTACGGCAAGATCTTCAATGCGGAAGCGTATAGCGCCTGCACGAACATGCCGCGCTTCGGGCACAAGGGCATCCTGACCGAGGCCCAGATCAAGGACGTCGTCGCGCTGCTCGTCGATCCCGAATCACCGGTGAATAAATAACGGCCTGCAACGCAGGCCCGGCGGACGAGCGAGCGACTTCGGATGAATCGCCGCGAATTTCTCCACGCCGTTGCGGCGGCGGCAGCCGCGGGCCTGCCCGTCGACAGCGGCGCGGCACTCGATCTCACCGCCGGCGCCGCGTTCTACGACGCCGTCACGCCCTTCGGCAACGTCGGGCTGCTGCACTTCACCGACTGCCACGCGCAACTGCTTCCGGTGCATTTCCGCGAGCCGAGCGTCAATTTGGGCATTGGTGCCGCAAAAGGGCAGCCGCCGCATCTCGTCGGCGAATTCCTGCTCCGCCACTTCGACATCAAGCCGGGGACGCGCGACGCGCACGCGTTCACCTATCTCGATTTTGCGCGGGCAGCGCGGGCCTATGGGCGCCTCGGCGGCTTCGCGCATCTCGCCACGCTGGTGAAGAAGCTCAAGGCCGCGCGCCCCGGCGCGCTTCTCCTCGACGGCGGCGACACGTGGCAGGGCTCGGCCACGGCGCTGTGGACGAAGGGCCAGGACATGGTCGACGCGCAAAAGGAACTCGGCGTCGACATCACGACCGGCCACTGGGAATTCACGTTCGGCGCCGAGCGCGTGAAGGAAGTCGTCGACAAGGATTTCGCGGGCCGCATCGAGTTTCTGGCGCAGAACGTGAGGACGGCCGATTTCGGCGATCCGGTTTTTGCGCCTTACTCGATCCGTACCGTCAACGGTGTCGCGGTGGCGATTGTCGGGCAGGCGTTTCCGTATACGCCGATCGCCAATCCGCGCTACTTCGTGCCCGATTGGACCTTCGGCATCCGCGAAGACGACATGCAGAAGACGGTCGACGAGGTGCGCGCCAAGGGTGCGCAGGCCGTCGTCCTGCTGTCGCACAATGGCATGGACGTCGACCTCAAGATGGCGTCGCGCGTGACGGGAATCGACGCGATCCTCGGTGGCCACACGCATGACGCCGTGCCGCAGGGGACGCTGGTCGCCAATCGCGGCGGCAAGACGCTCGTGACCAATGCCGGCAGCAACGGCAAGTTCCTCGCGGTGCTCGATCTCGACGTGCGGCGCGGCAGGGTCGCCGACTATCGCTATCGGCTGTTGCCGGTGTTCAGCGCGCTGCTCCCGCCCGAACCTGCGATGGACGCGCTGATCCGGAAGGTGCGCGCCCCGTACGCGGCGAAGCTCGGCGAGAAGCTCGCGATCACCGAAGGGCTCCTCTACCGCCGCGGCAATTTCAACGGCACCGCCGACCAGCTGATCCTCGACGGACTGATGGCGGAAAAGAACGCCGAGATCGCGTTCTCGCCCGGCTTCCGCTGGGGGACGACGCTGCTGCCCGGCGACACGCTCACGCTCGAGCACCTGATGGACCAGACCGCGATCACCTATCCGTACGTCACCGTGAACGAGATGACCGGCGAGACCATCAAGACGATCCTCGAGGATGTCGCCGACAACCTCTTCAATCCCGATCCCTATTACCAGCAGGGCGGCGACATGGTGCGCGTCGGCGGCCTCAAGTACGCGATCGACCCGAGCGCGGCGATGGGGCAGCGCATCACGAGCATGACGCTCGGCGGCAAGCCGCTCGATGCGGCGAAGACGTACAAGGTCGCGGGCTGGGCGCCGGTGTCCGAAGACGCGCGCGCCGCGGGGGGCGAACCGATCTGGGATGTCATGACGCGCTACCTGCGCAGGAAGAAAACGATCCCGCCGCTGGCGCAGAACGTCCCGAAGGTCGAGGGGGTGTCCGGAAACCCCGGGATCGGCTGACGATCAGACGACCGTCACCCGCGCGAACTTGCGCTTGCCGGCCTGCACGATGACGGTACTGCCCGTGGTGATGGTCACATTTTCCGCCACAACATGGCCGTCGACCTTTAGGCCGTTCTGTGCGATGAGTCGAAGCGCTTCGGACGTTGAACTGACCAATCCTACCTGCTTGGCAAGTTGCGCTATCGGAATCCCGGTGTTGCTGGTGTGCACCACTGACAAATCCTGAATGTCCTCCGGCAACGCTCCCTGCCGGAAGCGCGCGTCGAATTCGGCGAGTGCGTGCGCCGCGGCGGTGTGTGAATGGAACCGCGCGACGATTTCCTGCGCCAGCGCGACCTTGGCC